>JGI10211J34971_10002366_pt1 | contig 15396 bp, 17 predicted proteins | sample Etolagsediment_FD_34971 | JGI IMG/M metagenome (IMG submission 34971) | reverse complement strand
ACTTATTATGCTTTTAGAAGTGAAAGATGAATATATAAAAAATGCATCAAATTCACTCATAGGAACAAATCTTTTACAAGGTGTATTTATTTTTATAGTATCTTTGATATTTGCTTATTTCTTTGCACAACAGATGAATAGAATAATTCAAAAATTTAATAAAGATATTGAGCTCAAAACGAAACAGCTTTTAGAAAAAGATAAAAACCTTAATGAGAATGTTTTATATTCAAGAACAGATTTACGAGGTGTTATTACTGATGTAAGTAAGGTATTTTGTAGACTTTCAGGGTATTCAAAAGAGGAGCTTTTAGGACAATCTCATAATATTATAAGAGATCCTGATATGGATTCAAAAGTATATGAAGAATTATGGAAAACTATCAAAAATGAAAAAGTATGGAAGGGTGAACTAAAAAATAGAACAAAAAATGGTGGGTATTATTGGGTTGATGCTATGGTAGCACCAGAATATAATTATGATGGAAAACATATAGGGTATGTATCGATTCGCCATGATATAACAGCACAAAAAAACTTTGAAGAGCAACAAATGTTAATTCAAGAACAAGCAAAAATGGCTGCACTTGGAGAGATGATAGGAAATATAGCACATCAATGGAGACAACCACTCTCATCCATATCTGTTATGGCTACAGGAGCATCATATAAAAAAGAGATGGGGATGTTAGAAGATGAAGAGTTTTTTGAAAGTATGGAAAAAATAAATGATTCTACAAAATATCTCTCTGAGACAATAGATACTTTTAGAGACTTTTTAAAAGCAGAAAAAGAAAAAGTTGATATAGATGTGTATGATTTGCTAAAAGAGAGTTTGACTATAATTAAGGATAGTTTAACAAACAATCATATAAAAGTAGAAAATAAATTTACACAAGAATCTGCATCAAATGTAATAATGCATATATCAAAACATGAATTTCAACAAGTAGTTGTAAATATTTTAAATAATGCAAAAGATGTTTTACTAGAAAAAAATAAAGATGATGCCTGTATTTGTATAAATGCAGTAAAACAAAATGATATGATTGTTGTTACGATTCAAGATAATGGTGGTGGAATAGCTGATGATGTTATGCCAAAGATATTTGAACCATATTTTACCACAAAACACAAAAGTCAAGGAACAGGCTTAGGACTTCATATGGCATATAAAATAATCACAGAATCTTTTGGTGGAAAAATATATGCTAAAAATACACAAGATGGTGCTACGTTTTATATCGAGATACCATTAGATAAAAATTAAGGAATAAAAATATGGCAAAAAGTATATTTAGAGAATATGATATAAGAGGAATATTTGAAAAAGAATTAAATGAAATAAATGTTAAAAGAATAGGGTATTTCTTCGCTCTTAAAGTAAAAGAAAAATTTCCTAATGGGAAGTATATTTCTGTAGGGTATGATGCGAGAACTCATTCACCAAAACTTAAAGAGTGGCTAACTTCTGGGATAAAAAAAGTTGGTTTAGAAGTTTTAGATATGGGATTAGTACCAACACCAGTTAATTATTTTTCTAATTATATTGAAAATAAAACAGACAATGGAAATCTTGAAGTCCAAGCATCAATTATGATTACAGGTTCACATAATCCTCCTGAATATAATGGATTTAAAATTACCCTTGATAGGGGACCATTTTTTGGTGATGATATTTATGCTCTAGGTGATCAAGTACTATCTAGTGATATTCTTATTGAAGATGATATAAAGACAATTGAAACAGATACAAAAAAAGCTTATATTGAGTATTTGGTGAATGAGTTCTCACATCTAAAATTAGAAGGAAAATCATTTGTATTTGATTGTGGAAATGGAGCAGCTGGGTCTGTACTAAGAGATATATTAGAAGGTCTTACTATTGATGCTCATATTATGTATGAAGAACCAGATGGGACATTTCCAAATCATCATCCAGACCCAAGTGAAGTAGAAACACTAGAAGATATTAAAAAAGAGTTAGCTACAAAAAAATATGATCTAGGTTTTGCTTATGATGGAGACGCAGATAGAATAGCTATCTTATCTCAAAACTATAACTTCAAAGGTGATGTATTGGCATTATTTTTCTCAAGATTTATAGAAAACCCAACGGTCATTGGTGAAGTGAAATGTTCTCAAATCATGTATGATATGATCAATGAATATGGAACAGCTATTATGTATAAAACAGGGCATAGTAACTTAAAAGTAAAAATAAAAGAAACAAATGCTTCTTTTGCAGCAGAAGTATCAGGGCATATTTTCTTCAACGATAAATATTTTGGATATGATGATGCAATATATTCAACACTTAGAGCCCTTGAACTTATAGCAAATGGATTTGATTATGATAAAGAGTATGAAAAATTGCCAACACTATTTTCAACTGATGAAATCAATATCAACACAACTGAGGAGAAAAAATTCCAAATCATTGATGACTTAAAAGAAAAACTTTTAAACCCACCAAGCAACTTTCCAATAATCAAAGATATTATTACTGTGGATGGTGTAAGAGTTGTATTTGAGAATGGTTGGGGATTGATACGAGCTTCGAATACAACACCTAAACTAGTTACCAGATTTGAAGCAAAAGATGAAAAAACTGCATTGATGTATCAAAAAGAGTTATTAGAGTTGATTCAATAGGCCATATTGGCTTATTGAACACTCCAATATTATTTTCATAAACTATTTCTCCATGTCTCTTTAAGTAGAGATAAAAAATCTTTTACTTCATTATCATCTGTGTTGTATTGATCAATCTCTTTTTTTGTGATAGATATAGCATTTACACACTCTCTTAATATATCTTCATATTCTTTATTAGATAATCCACAACTTTGTTTTGCAAAAGTTTTATAAGTCTTTTCTTTCCACCATAGTTTTCCATCTGATAATCTTAGAGCTGGTATATCATTTTTTACATACATTGTTGTTGTTACAACATCGTATATTGGGGCAAGATAAGCATCGTCAAAGTCATTTTCATAAAGTATTCCATAATTTTTAAGATGTCCATCTCCATTTTGTAGCAGATGATTCATAACTAACGCTTTGAAAAGTATTTTCAAACTCTCTTTTCGTCTTCTTGGAGGTATGATATCTTTTATGACTCTAGATATTTCTTCATAGCTTCCATCATATTTTTGAGTTGTTCCTCTTGCGGTAAGTACACACATATCTTCAAAGCCTAAATAACTATTATCATCTTTTACATCAAATCTTTTCATAACAAACATACTTAAATCATCACTAATATAAAATTCTGGTGTATTTAAGCCTGCATTTTTTACTGCTCTCATACAAAAGTATTCATTAAGTGCCAGTTGTGGGTATTGTGATTCCCAAGATTTTACTATGTAGTGCTCAAACTTCATAGTTGTTTTATCTTGAGCTTTTAATAGCAGTTTTGGTTGTACTCCTGAAACTCCAGAACGAATAGCAAACTTATTCATAAGCTCGCTAAAAAGATTTTGTTTTGATGAGTGTAATATACTTGAAAGTTTCAGAGTACTATCGCTAGTACTTATATCTTCAAACTTCACTCGCCCTAGCATATAAGGACCTATAAGAGCTAGTAGGTTCATATCATCCATAGTTTGGATTTTTGAGAAATGATTGACAATAGCTTCTTTTAAAGCACCTTCAGGTAAATTCATCTGAAAGATAGGATGGAGTTTTTTACTATTCCAGCTGGCACTTCTTATAGGCATAGTTAAACTTACCACATCTTTAGCATCACTTGTATAGTTAAAAATATACCGTTCATTTTCATAGGTTAAATTACCACTATGAGCTGTATTTAGATATATTTTTAATCTATCTTTGCTCATCTTGTAGCTCTTCTAGTGTTTTTGGTCTATTTTTTGGTCTGATACTAAACTCATATCCAAGTAGGTCTAAAATAGTTTCAACTTTTTTTATACCTACTTCATCGATAAATCCGTTTTCTATTTTTGATATTGTTCTTTTTGTAATTCCACTAAAATTTTCCATATCATCTTGTGAGTATTTTTTCTCTTTGCGTAAGTTTCTTATCTCTAAGCTTAATTGTTCAAGATTCATTTTGATCCTATTTATGAAATATATTTCTTATTTTAGTGAAAAACATATTAAATATGAATTATATTTCTTTTATCAAGAATATATATCAAAAGGTCTCTTTTTTTAAAACAACTTTTTAAAAACAATCTTACCATATCGCTATCTTCCATTATCGTAAGCGATTCTTTTCTATACTTTCGTCCTAATTTACCTTATGATCAAACTCAGGGACTATCTCTTTTAGTTTTGTTAGTTTTTCATTTGAAGACACAAGCTCATAAATATCTTGATTGAGTTTTGTTATATCATAGTGTGTTCGACCAGCAACTGTGATAGACTCATATTCTGTTTTCATATCACTATCATTGATAAGTAGCTCTTCATAGAGTTTTTCCCCAGGTCTAAGTCCACTAAATTCTATTTGTATCTCATTTCGACCACTTAACTCTATCATTTTTTGTGCTAAATCAACTATCTTGATAGGCTCACCCATATCAAGGATAAATATCTCTCCACCTTTTCCAATGCTCGCTGCTTGCAACACAAGTTCACAAGCTTCAGGGATAAGCATAAAGTATCGTGTGATATCTGGATGAGTTACAGTGATATTTTTCCCAGCCTCTATTTGTGCTTTGAATTTTGGTATGACACTTCCACTTGATCCAAGTACATTTCCAAATCTTACAGCTACTATTTCAGTATTGTCAGNTGTGTTGATGTTTTGAGCATATAGTTCACAGATTCTTTTTGTGGTACCCATTACATTTGTAGGACGAACTGCTTTATCTGTTGAAATTAGTACAAACTTTTTGACATTATGTTTGATAGCACAATCAATTGTATTTTTAGTACCTATTACATTGTTTATAATAGCTTCACCGATATTATCTTCTACAAGTGGCACATGTTTATATGCTGCTGCGTGAATTACGATATCTGGCTTATACTTTTCAAAAGTTTTATCAAGGAGTTCATTATTTACCACTGATTGCATCACAAGATGAGGTTTAAACTCACTTAATTCTTCCGCTATTTGGTACAGATTAAACTCACTATGATCTAGTAGTATCAACTCCTCTGCGCCAAATACACTACACTGTCTTGCTATCTCACTTCCTATACTTCCTCCAGCTCCTGTAATAAGGACTTTTTTACCATGTATAAATTTCTCAATAGCTTTTTTATCAAGATCTTTTGGGTGCCTTGCAAGTAAATCTTCTACAGAGATATCTTTTAACTGGGCAGTGAAGTTTTTATCTCTTAATATCTCTTGAATAGTAGGTAATATCTTAATTGATTTAAAATAAGGACTAAGTTTTTCATGTATCTCTTTGATGCGATCTTTAGATGCGCTTGGTATTGCTATAATAAGTAGATCAAGTTTATTTTCACCAATACTATCTTTTAGTTTTGCTTTTGAGATAACTTTAATCCCATCTATACTTCTTCCTTGTCGTATGGAATCATCATCTACAAAGTAATTTACCTTATACTCACTATGTTTAAACTCATCTTCTAATTTCATTCCAGCTTTTCCAGCTCCGTAGATTACCAAAGACTTAGTTTTTTGTATGCTACTTTTATTCATATAGTATTGGTAACTATACATTAAAAATGTAATTGCGACAAGATAAAAAGCTGCTTCAGATAGTATAAATGCAATTCTAACTTCATTTTTAAATATGACTATAGTGGCAATCATTGGTATTGCTACAACGACAGACTTTAATAAAAAAGTTTTTTGAGTAGCTTTACTCCAAGAAAGGGTATAGTCATTTTTTATATATCTTGAAGCTATAACCCTTAAAACTATTATCACACAAACTACATCCCATGCAAAGTCCACATGAAATATAAATGATGTCCACCAAAATGTAGCTAGAGATAATATTATTATTACCAAAAAATTTAATATCCGTTTATCAAATTTCATAAAAACCCCTTAAATCTTCAATCTATATATCTTACTTAGTGGATCTAAAATTACAGGCTCATACAGTTCTTTATCATAGTTCTCTAGTGCAAAGAGTTGGATATATGTAGAGTTATACATCTTATTATCTAGTACTAAAAACTGATTGTAGTTTTTCATATAGATTACACTTATATTAGAATTTTGATCTATAGTTTGTATCTGTTTTTGTAACTTACCTTTATTATCATATTGTGTTACTGCAAAGTTGTTTAATGTAATAGTTTGATTTCCTATTTGTATCTGACCTTTTGCTTTTATGATACGGATGTTATTACCTAGCTCTATTGTAGTACCTGTATCTTTAATAGAGTTTGATTTATAGAAAAATGGTCTTGCACCTTTAATTCCAGTCATAAGATCTATATTTGAAAAAAGTGTCACTGTAGGAAATATCCCCATCATACGATTTGGCAGATACAGATATATCTCTCTTGTCTTTTTAGGGAGTTTCATATCTGTACCAAGACTATATAAAAAGTCATTGGTATTTTTATATCCATAGTCTAGTGTCATCTGCTCTATATTTGAACTAGCCCATTTTACATAGTCTGTATGGTTTATATCTAGTTCTTTATTTGCCTCATTTATAGCATATCTTTTTTCAGTGTACTCCACATCAATTCGTGCCATCTTAGCTGCAACATCTTGAGGTTCATTGAGTACAAAACTCACTGGAAAGTTTACAGCTCCACTATGTTTTCCACCGTCTACTAAAGTCTTCACATCACTATAGTATCGTAAAGGATATCCATAATCCCACCACGATACCACATAGTCTTCACGATCTGCTATGGTTTTAAACTTATCTAGTATTTTTACCTCTGTAGCATTAAATACTGTAGGTACTTTGTATCCTATCACATGAGTTATATTTGGGATAATTGCTCCTGCTGTAAATAGTGTCATCAAAACATATTTTGAAATCAAAGCAGCTTTATCATTGATAAGTTGAGAGCTAAGCCACCCAGATACAACTACTATCAAGTACCCAAGCCCTAGAGCCATCACAGGTACCGCATATACCGTAAACCTTAGACCTCCACTTAAAGCTAAAAATCCAAGTCCAACCATAGGTAGGGATAGTAACATAACTCTATACTTCCATGCCATCAAAACATATCCGATACAAGCAAGTAAGAAAGTGATAGTGTGACCACTGATACGATTTGCAAATGTTTCAAAAGGTATTTGCCCAGCTTCTCTTACAGTTTGCATAACTGTAAAAAAATGAAGTCCAAGACCATCTGCTCCACTAGCTACACTATCTCTAAATACATATCCTTTAAGCTGTCCCCATATAGGATCAAATCCACCTGTAGCAAAAAACAACACTATGGCGAACCCAAATATATAGTAAAGGTATTTTAGTACTGTCTCTCTTTGAAATTTAATCAATCCAAACAGTGCCAATACTATAGCAAATCTTATCCAACCATCTACATTTATCATAGCAAATACCATAAAAGTTATAAGTAGTAAGTTTGTTTTAAATTCCTCTTTTTTTATATACTGATATACTACATACACAAATATAAGACCGATAAATGCAAACTCTAGTGAATAACTTTGAGGATACCACCATCTATAAGCTATACTATCAAGTGCTGCTATGAGAAGATATTTATCCTCTCCTGTTTTTATAGCCCAAATAAGAGACCATAGTAATACAGTAGGAAAGACTATATTTAAAAGGTCGGTATCATAGTATCCCACCATAGTACGGTTATAGTAACTCCAAGCGATACTTCCCACAAGTGCAGCTATAAAACCTACATCGAGTCTATTAAACTCCCGTGCTATAAGAATTATAGGTATGACTATAAGTGAGGAGAAAAAAGCAGGCATATAAAATAGTACTGTCTCAAATGAAACTGGAACTATCTTAGCTATCCAAGCTGTTAGTATACTAGCAGCACTTTCTACTGGAGAAAGGTCATTATTGGTTTGTTCTTTTGTGGTAATACCAGCTAGTATATCTCTAGCACCCTCAGCATAAAAATACCCATCGTTGGTATTTATCATAAATTCACCGTTGAATTTAAACTGTTCAGTAGCTGAAAACTGCTGTACCCATATAAGCCGTACAGCAAAACTAAAAGCAAACGCTATTAGTATTAGTAGGGCAGTTTTTTTATTTGTTGAAAGAGTCATATATTTATCCCTTGTTGTTTGCAAAACTCTTCACTTGTTAGAAGTTTGATATTTTTACTTATAAAATTTTTATCGTTTGATATTATCAAGTCGCACTTTTCTTTTTTCGCCATAATGTACTGAATGGTATCTTCTAGGTCTTCATAGTCATCATCTTCAAGCATTAAACTGCAACACTCTTCAATCTCTTTATTTGAAAACTCTATAACTTTTAGTGTTTTGTTAATAGCTTGGATATTTAAAAGTGCTTGTTTTTTGTTAAATTTAGAATCTATATAATATATGGTAGTTATTAGGTCACAGCTAGTAAACAATGAAAACTTATTGATTAGCAAATATTCATAAAGAAATTTACTATATTTATGATTTATTCTATTGTCACTAAATGTATCTAATATAATATTAGCATCTAAGAATACTCTCATATTTTAGATCCCATTTCAGCTTTAATAGACTGTATACTTACATCATCACCAATTAATCCATTCATGCTTCCTGCAAAGGAATGAAATGCTTCAAGTTTTTCTTGTACAGAATACTCTTGATACCTTTCTTCTATCATATTTTTTATAATATTGGTTTGAGTTGTATTCTCTTTCTTTGCTATCTCTTCAAGGTGTCTAGCTATCTCATCATCTAGTAAAAAGTTTTTTCTTATAGTCATTTTAGAGTCCTATATATTGATTTATATATATGATAGCATATATATACTTAGCTATTTAAACTTTTTTTTGACTTCTACAAATCTATAAGCTACATAAAGTAGTACCAAACTAAGTCCAAAACTTACTGCAATATTTGGTATAAAATATACAAGTGCAAATATCACTAGATTTAATCCAAGTGCTGCAAGTATAACACGGCTATGACTACAGCCAGCTTGAGTAAGTCTTTGATAAGCATGTTTTCTATGTGCTTGACTTAACTTCTCACCGTTTAGTTTTCTTCTTATCAAAGTCAAAGTTGCATCAAACAAAAACAGACTATAAAGTGTGATCCATATCCATAGATTTGAGCTTTCAATGTTTGCATAGTAAATAGTAATGATAGCTATAGTATATCCAAGAAGTGTACTACCCACATCTCCCATAAATATCTTTGCCTTATGCCAGTTCCAGTATAAAAACCCTAACACTGACACACCAAGTACTGCAAAATGTGCCCCACCAAATAGTATCAACCCAGCTACACTTAAAAATATAAATTTTACTGCAAGATAAGAATCTATCCCATCGATGAAATTAGTCAAGTTTATATACCAAAGTATCAGTAACATAGCAAATATAGATGTGACAACACTATTGGAAATATCAAATAATCCAAAAGTAATAGTCTCTAACCCCACCTATGATATAAAGCCCACTAGCTCCTACTAAAGTAAACACTATCATCCTAAGTTTTGGTGCGAGTTCTACTATATCATCAACAAGTCCTACCACAGCTATCACAGCACCAATGATGAGTGCAAAGAAGAGTGTCGGTTCTATCTGATCGTTCATATAAAGATATATAAGCCCTATAAACCAAGTAAGTGATACAGCTATCCCTCCACCATGAGGTGTTGGTACACTGTGACTACTTCTTTTATTTACAGTTGCCACGAGTGATTTTTTGATAGCATACTCTTTTATAAAATATGTAAAAGAAAATGAAAGTATAAATAGTATCAAATATATCATATTCTATCTTTCAAATTTTCATACACTTTATTATTCTCTCTCTTACCAACACTTACAACATATACTATTATCTCAAGATCTTTAACCTCATAAGCAAGTCTAAAACCAGAACTTCTTAATTTTATTTTATAAACATTTTCATAGCCACTTAGTTTATCTTTTGGTACTCTAGTCTCTCTTTTAGTTTTTTATGAAACTGTACTTTTATAGATTGATTAAGATTTTTCCACTCTTTTAAGGCTTTTGGATGAAAATCAAGAAAGTAGCTCATCTAGCTCTACTCTGATTGGTTTTCCATTATCTTTTAGTCTTTCTTCTAGCTCTTTACTTAGGTAGTAGTCATCCATAACTTCCATCATCTTTTCATACATATGACTTGGCACAAGATATGCGCTTGCTACATTGTGATTGAGTATCGCAACTGCTTCATCACCCGCATCCTTGAGTAGTTGAGTTGGTGATTTTTTAAGTTCAGTTATACTTGCTGTATAGTTTGCTAAGATTGGTTGCACTTATCACTCCTTATTTAATATTTTTAGTACTTTATTGTCAATAAGTTTCATGTCATAAATGGATTTGTTGGCTTGATATCTATCTGAAGCCCAAGAAGTGAAAGTATTTGATTGATAATAAAATATCTCTATCATAAGGCTACCTTGTATAAATTGATTTACACTTATACTAAAAAAGTTATATTTTATAAAGTAATTTATACATAATTTTAAATCCAATTTTCTATCACTAAATTCTCAACTCTTTCAAACTCTTTTACATTGTTTGTTACCAATACTGCATTTAATGATTTTGTATGAGCTGCGATAAATAGATCATTTGGTCCGATTATATTTCCTTTAGATTCTAAAACAGATCTTATGTTTCCATATTCAAAAGCAGCACTCTCATCAAAAGCATATCTCTCAAGTGGCAATAAAAACTCACTTACCAATGCTTCTAACTTTTGACTACCTCTTTTTCTTACTCCATAATATAGCTCAGCTACCGTAATAGACGATACACCTATTTTATGTTCTTTTGAAATTGTTTCAAACTTATCAATCAAAGAAAAATCTCTATTTTTTATAATATATGAGATGATATTTGTATCAAGAATATATATCAAAAAGTCTCCTTTGTTTAAAACAGTTCTCTTGTTTGTTGCTCAGGTTGATTTCTTTCAAATTCAAATCCATCAAAATCCTCAACTGCATTTCTCATAATATCCCATTTTGATTTTTCTTTTGGAATAATAACCAACGAATGCCCCACTTTTTCAATATAAACTTCTTCAGAATCTACTCTATATTCTTTTGGTAATCTTATTGCTTGACTTCTACCATTTTTAAAAACTTTTGCCATCATTGTCATGGTTCTACACTCCTTATATTATTGATATATACCGGAAGTATATATCATTTACGCTTTTTTGTCAATTATAATTAAAAATTCAACACTCACCATTTATCATTAACCTTATTCCATCTTCTACACTATATGGGTTTTTCAAATTTAATTTTTCTTTTGTCATAGTATTATCCACTTCTAAGCTTCCATAAAGTCGTTTGTGAAATGATGGTTTTGCTATTTTCAATAAACTTTCAAAAAATGGTATTTTTATTAGATATATTTTTTATCTAAATTTTTTGCTATTAGCTCAATAAGTCTTGATGTACTAAGTGGCTCATCATCACAAGCTAAAAATATTCCTGATTTTTGTTGAGTTATTATCTCATCAACTAAATTACAAAGATTTCCTATATAGACCATACTTCTTTTATTTTCTATTTTTCCAAATGGTAGTAATGGTATTTTATTTACTAGATTTACAAGAGATTTGATATTTGCTTTTACCCCATATCCATACACAATAGGTGTTCTTATGACACTTACTTTAAAGTTCTCATCTTCTAATTTTTGAAGTTCTTCTTCAGCTTTTAATTTACTCTTTCCATATTCATCTTCTGGATGACATGAAGTACTTTCAGTGTAAACACTTGTCGTTTCTTCACCATATACTTTTACTGTACTCATAAAGACAAAGTGTCTTACTCCTCTTTCTTTTGCTTTTTTAGCTAATTCTAAAGTCTGAGTTACATTCACTCTTTCATATTCTTCACTACTTGCTCCACCCATTTGGTGAACAAGAGCTGAGAGATGAAATACTACATCCACATCATTACAATCTAAAGTAGCTATATCGTCTTTTAAAAAGCTAAAAGTTTTTATCTCATACTCTGGTGTTATATCAGTCATTACTCTATCCCCATCGCATAAAAATATGGTTCAAAACTTCTTTCTACCACTTTTTCCATAAGCTTTAAAAACAAGCTATTATCTCCTATTATGTGAGCAGTATCAAGAGCTTTATAATATTCTAATCTATCTTCTATATTTATCACTACAGGTGGATATAAGCTCTAAGTTCATCAAAAGTCTTGAAGTTCTACCATTGCCATCTATGAACGCCTACAAACTCTATATGAACCCAAGCTGCAAGTTCTACTGGATTTTTCTTTTGCTCGTACTCTTGGATAAAGTTTTCCATATAAGTAGGCACTTCAAAACTTTGTGGTGGTTTATGTTCTGCACATTTGTTTTTCTATAACTTCCTTTGTTTTTATCATCGATGTTTTTTAAAATGAGTGAGTGAATCTTTTTGATAGCATATTCACTTAAAAGCTCATCTTTTTTAGCTAATTCTTCTATAAAGAGTATTGCATCTTTGTGATTTATCGCTTCAAAGTGTTCTCTTAAAAGTTTACCACCTATTGTGATACCCTCTAGGGCTACTTTTGTTTCTTGTAGAGTTACCTTCTATTGCATTTGAATCATAACTTTGAACATAACTTATAAAATTGGATCAACATTAGTGGGAAGAAAAAATGAATTAAAAAAGACTAAATACACTGAAATTAAAGAGCTTGAAATGGCTGATGGCTCAAAAAACTATATAGCAATATTCTCTCATAATGGTACTCGTTATGAGGAGCGTAACTTAATCTAATTTTTTAGTATAAAAATTTATTATATGAAAATTTTAAGATTCTGAAGTGAGAAAATTTTTGAACTCTTAGAAAGTCTATATTTATGGTGCGGATAACTGGACTCGAACCAGCACGGATTGCTCCACAAGCCCCTCAAGCCTGCGTGTCTACCAATTTCACCATATCCGCATTTTAAAATAAGAATCGAATTATATCAAAAAATCTTTAAAATATTATTTATTGATTAAATATTATCAACTTACAAAAAAAGCATATGAAAAATTTATTAACATGTTACAATAAAAATAAAAAGAGAATTATAATGAAAAAAGCTATTGTACTTATGAATATGGGTGGACCAAACAATCTTAGCGAAGTTGATGTTTTTTTAAAAAACATGTTTAATGACAAATATATCATTGGTGCTCCTCAACCAATAAGAGCTATGATTGGTTGGATTATTCGAAAAAGAAGATTAAAAGAAGCGACTCATAATTATAGTGTTTTAGGTGGTGTTTCTCCAATCGTTGGAAATACAAAAAGATTATTAAGGCGATTATCAAAAGTTGTTGATGCAGATGTTTTTCAAGTGATGCGTTATACTCCACCATTTGCCGATGATATTATGGAACATTTAAGTACATACGATAAAATTTATGCTATTCCCATGTATCCACACTATTCAAGTACTACTACAAAATCAAGTATTGAAGATCTACAAAAAAGTGCTAAAAAATATAATAGTGAAGATAAAATAGTTACTATAGATGATTATTATGATGATGTATTGTATAATGAAGTGATATGTGAGAGGATAAAAGAGAGTTTAAAAGATGTAAATACTAAAGATTTTACTCTCATATTCTCAGCCCATGGTTTAACACAAAGGATCATAGACAAAGGTGATCTTTATCAAAAACATATTTTAGCAAATGTTAATGCTGCTTTAAAAGAGTTGGTAAATCAAGGTATTGAGTTTGAATCAGTTCATGTGGCATATCAATCAAGACTAGGTCCTATGGAATGGCTTCGACCATACCTTGAAGATAAACTTGAAGAGATAGTAAAGACAAATAAAAAAGTTATTATCTATCCCATATCGTTTACTGTTGATAACTCTGAAACAAATGGCGAACTTGATATTGAGTATAGAGAGGTGGCTGAAGAACTTGGATTTGAAGATTATAGGGTAGCAAAAGTACCAAATTATCATCCAAAATTCATAGAGTGTTTAAAAAATATATATGAAAATATGGAGAAAAAAATATGAAAATAGGCGTATCATCTTGTTTATTAGGGAATCCTTGTAGATATGACGGAAAAGGATCAAATGACAAATTTGTTATTAATACTTTATCAAAATATTGTGAGTATGTTCCATACTGTCCTGAAGCAGAGATTTTCCCAACACCAAGAGATACTATTAGGCTTGTTGAAAGGGATGGAGACAATTTTAAAGCAGTGATTCCAGCACAAGAATATAAAGATGTAAGTTCTGAGATGTCTGACATAGCAAGTAAACTTGTAAATAGTATCAATGAGGGAGAAATATGTGGATTTATCCTCAAATCTAAATCACCTAGTTGTGGATTAGAGAGAGTGAAAGTATACCAAAATGATACAAGTTCTATGCATGAAAAAAAAGGGATTGGTTTTTTTGCAAAAGCTTTAAAAGAAAAATTTCCATATCTTCCAATTGAAGAAGAGGGGAGACTGATGGATCCTTGGCTTAAAGAGAATTTTTTACTTCAAATATTTGCCTATGATGATCTTTTTAAATTTTTAAAAAAAGTACAAAGTTTCAAAGAGCTTGTTGAGTTCCATACAAGTTACAAATATCTTATATATGCAAAATCACAAAGCTCATATAAAGAGTTAGGAAATATTGTGGCAAACCATGATAAAAACTCTTTAGAAGATGTACTTGTGAAGTATAAAGATGGGTTTTTAAAAGCGATAGCTCATAAAGATTCTATCAATAAAACATATAATGTATTACTTCATATTTTAGGATACTTTAAAAAGAAAATAACAGCTGAAGAAAAAGAGGTGATGTTAGAATCATGCCAAGAATATAAAGATGGTATTATCCCCCTTATTGCAGTTATCAAGCTTATTAATATTTATGTAAAAAGATTTGATGATACATATCTAAAAACACAAAAATTTCTTAGTCCATATCCATCTGAGCTAGCACTAAGAAGTGATCTTAAAGCGTACAAATAATGAAACAAATCTTGTGGTTTCGAAGAGATCTTCGCATAGAAGATAATGCTCTTTTATCTCATGCTAGTGGCGAAGTACTACCTATATTTATTTTTGATGTGAATATTCTAAAAAAATTAAAATCAGATGATAAAAGAGTTTCATTTATTTATAATTCTATTTTAAAATTGAAAAAAGATCTCCAATCTGTTGGACTTGATTTAGCTATATTTTTTGATGAACCTAAAAATGTTTTTGAAAAACTAAAAAATGACTTTGATGAGGTTCTTTGTTCATGTGATTTTGATAATTATGCTATTACAAGAGATAAGGAGATAGAGCCTATTGTTCC
>JGI10211J34971_10002365_pt1 | contig 15406 bp, 17 predicted proteins | sample Etolagsediment_FD_34971 | JGI IMG/M metagenome (IMG submission 34971) | reverse complement strand
ATGGAGATCAAGACCACACGCGACATCTCACGGCAGGTATTGCGGCACAGGAGTTTTTCCTTTCAAGAGTTTAGTCAGCGCTATGCTGTATCGGAAAACTTCACCACGCGCGAATCTCGGCTTCAAGACCCTAAGAATCGACAGAACTCCATTGAGACTGACGACAAGCACCTTGCTGAGAAGTGGAATATGCTTCAGCAAAATGTAATCAATCATGCTAAAAACGCCTATCAGTGGGCACTGATGAACGGCATTGCCAAAGAGCAAGCACGAGCAGTGTTACCCGAAGGCAACACCGAGACAACTCTGTACATGGCTGGTTCGCTTCGCTCGTGGATTCACTACTGCCAGTTGCGCATGGCAAACGGAACTCAGAAAGAGCATATGGAAGTGGCTCAGAAGTGCTGGCAGGTTATTGTTGGTCATTTTCCCGCTATCAAAGAGGCTCTAGAATGAACGGAAAGAAAGCAAAGTTGTTGCGTAAAGTAGGTAAAGTTGTACGACGAGAAAAAAAACTGTATAATACGCTGTCGCATCAAGAGAAAGCCATTCTCAGTGAAATTTATGAATCCGTTTTAGAGAAGAACAAGCCGAGCGAATAATGAATGTATTTTATTTACATCCTGATCCAGTAGTTTGTGCTGAGCAACACTGCGATAAGCATGTGGTCAAAATGGTTGTTGAGTACGCGCAGCTAATGTCTACTGCCCATCGTGTTGCTGACGGGCAGCTATGGTATGGTCGTTCAACTAACGGGCGACGAATCCAAAGATTCTTTCATCCAGACACTGCGATGAATCAAGAATTGTATAAAGCTTGCCATATAAATCACCCTTCAGCCATATGGGTTCGACACTCTGCAGAGAACTACAANTGGCTTCAAAACTTATGGGTCGCACTTGCAAGCGAATACCAGTATAGATATGGTCGCGTTCATGAATCGTTTCACAAGCTTGAGTATTATCTGCTGTTTCCTCCTGCAAACTTGAAGTCGATTGGTTTTACACAACCAACTCCTGCTATGGCGCAGTATCCTCATTGCATTGTTGAAGACGATTCATTAACTTCTTATCGACAATTTTACTGGGAAGATAAACGCCCATTTGCAAAGTGGACTAAACGAGATAAACCTGAATGGTGGAAAGAATATGAGCGGAAAGGGAAGCAAACCGAGACCTTTATCAGTAGATCAGAAGACATTTGACGAGAACTGGGATCGCATCTTTGGTGTCAATAAGCCAGAGCCTGCGATTGAAGTCAGCAGTTATTGGTCAGACGACAGTCAGATTGAAGCCCTTGTTATGCAAGGCAAAGATAAGTCTTACTTCGTCGAAATTTATTCTGATGGCAAGTTCGTATCTAAAATAACAAAGGGCATTTATTGCCTTAAAGATGCAGAAGAAATTGCTGAAAATGCAGCCCATGAAAAATGGTGGCTTGAGGACATTTATGCCGAAGAATACAACTAAGCGAAAGAAGTTCACACCTCGCCCAAAGAAGACTCTGACGCCTGCGCCTGACTGGAAAAAACTCCAGCAAGCAAAGACTGAAGATGAACAGATTGCTGCTTGGCTAGAATGTGATGCTTTTGTCCATACTGAAGTTACAGACAAAGAGTATCTTCATTCTACCAAGAAGTGGATTCGCGACCTAAGCGGCTGGGGTCTTTATGAGCAAGCGATTCGTATTCCTGACGTATACCTAGCTACGATAGGTAAAAACGGCTGGAAAGCGTACAGACTTGGTTTCATGCCTGATCGTGTTAAAGAGCAGTTCAAAAAAGAATTGCTTGACATGATACGAGACGTTGAAAAACTTCGCGAGTCTATGGTATACGAAGCACCGATCCATCCTTCCTTAAGTGAACTAGAAGATGATCATCATCTTCATCCTTCGAAGGTCAAAGTTTGGCTAGAAGCGTGGAAAAAATATCTTTCTTCTTTTAAAAAGAATGAAACGGCGACTAGAGAACAGACGATTGCTCAAGTTTATGTTTACAATATGCAGATTTATTTGAAGTCTGGTGTCTGGCTAGATTCTCATTATGGAGAGAAAAGAGAAAACAAAATTATGCCTGTATGCTCTTCTTTGGCGTATGATAAATATGGGGTAGTGAAAAGAAACGTCGGTGTTTACTATCCCGATATTCATAAAATCTGGACAAAGGAGTTAGAATGTCAATCACAGGATTAATGATGACGAAGACCAAGTTCTCTAAACATATAGAAGAACTGGTCTCTTATAAACAATTTGGTTACATTGATGCCATTTTATATTTCTGTGAGCAGAATAATCTTGATGAGCAAGATATTAAAAAATACATTTCGGAACCCATTAAAAATAAAATTGAAGTAGAAGCTATGAAACTTAATTTCATTCCAAAAAGAAACGAGTTACCGTTTGAATAATGGAACTTGGAACTTATGAAAAAAGAATCGTCTTTTCTTGGTCTAGTATTGAAGAACTGAGAAATACTGAATTTCCTTATGAAGATGCTGGTGTTTATGGTAAAGAAGGCGCTTCCAGTGTCAATCATAAAAGTAGAAAAACTCATATAAAACATCTACCCACAGGTCATCCAATTTATAAAGATATTATGTTAGACACTAGACTTTTATATCCAGAATATAGAATTTCACAAATGGATATTCTGTTATATGAAGTAGGCGAGTTTTTCATGAAGCACAAAGATTATAGTAAACATGCCCCTCAAAGGGAATTAAGTCTTATCACTCTTTTAGATCGATCAGATGATTTAGAAGGAGGAGACTTATTGATATATCATCAGCGCGATGATAAAATACACAGAGGAAAATCAATTCCTAAGCTAAATATAGGTGAGTCGATAATTTTTAATTCTTCGACTTATCACGAAGTAACCAAAGTTACTCGTGGATGGAGAAAATCTTCGATAACTTGGTTGTACAAAGACTCTTGAAATTTAGAGTCTTATTTGTTATACTACAAGACTATATTATGCATCAAGTGGACAAAACTAAAATACTCTGAATATAAAAAGAAACACAAAGCTATCTTTTGTGTACATACAAGGAAACATACATATGTCTTTTGCAAATCTCAAGCGTAATCGCAACTCTATCTCCGATCTAGTATCTGCTGCAAGCGCAGACAATGGACCCAAAGACACCAAGTCTTACGTTGACGAGCGTCAATGGAAGCCCACTGTCGATAAAGCTGGCAACGGCTATGCTGTTCTTCGTTTTCTTCCCGCTGCTGAAGGTAATGAACTGCCCTGGGTTCGTTACTGGGATCACGGCTTCAAAGGTCCGACTGGTCAATGGTACATTGAGCGTTCGCTGACTTCTATCGGTCAACAAGATCCTGTCTCTGAAGCAAACTCTAAGCTTTGGAACAGTGGTAATGAAGATGACAAGAACATTGCTCGCGACCGCAAGCGTCGTCTGCACTATGTTGCAAATGTTCTTGTCGAGTCTGATCCTGCAAATCCTGCAAACGAAGGCAAAGTTTTTCTTTTCACTTTTGGTAAGAAAATCTTTGACAAGATCATGGATGTCATGCAGCCTCAGTTTGCTGACGAAGCACCTGTCAATCCCTTTGACTTCTGGGAAGGTGCGTCTTTCAAGCTGAAGATTCGTAATGTCGAAGGTTATCGTAATTACGACAAGTCTGAGTTTGCATCACCTGCGCCTCTTGCTGGTGGTGACGACTCTGAGCTTGAGCAGATTTACGAGCAACTGCACGATCTGAATGAGTTTACCGATCCTGCAAACTACAAGTCCTATGATGAACTGAAAGCCCGGCTTGCATTGGTGCTCGGTGAGTCTGCTCCTCGTACAGTTCGTCAAGAAGTGTCGATGGACACTGTGCAAGCACCTGCACCAGTCAAGTCTGCAGAGCCTACTCTACCGCCTGCTACTGATACTGGTGATGATATGGAAGAGGAAGATACTCTGTCTTACTTTGCGAAACTCGCTGCTGAAGACTAAACTGTCTGAAACGAAAAGGGCGCTTCGGCGCCCTTTTTTTATGCTCCCGCGTAAGCGTCTGCGCGCGTACCGTTTGACTGAGTAGGAGAAGGTAGAGACATATCACCGCCCATCATTGTCTGATTGCTGACGCTTGTAGGTGCGTTAGTGTTGTTATTGATAACAGTGATGTTACCTACAGAAGCTGCTTGTTCAGCCACATTTCGTTCCATTTGTTCTCTTCTCGCGGCTGCTCGTGTGCGAGGTCTTCTTATTTGAGCTTGAACTTCTTCGGGCGTAATTGCTGGAGTAGCAGCAATTGGGGTGCCGATGTCTTCAGCAGCAACAGCTGTTGCACCCGGAACAGTTGGCGCACCAGCAGTATTAGCAGGAAGTGTTGCAGCCGCAGCAGTAGCAGCTGCGGCTTTTCTTTGACCGCGCCCTGTAATTGTTGCGCTAGCATTTGGGTCGTAGTCAATTTCAAAGCCAAATGATCGAAGCTTTTCAGCAAAGCCATCAAATCCAAACTTGTCTGCTACCCATGCAATACCATCTTTGATAAGGTCAAGCGGCATCATGATCAGCCCATTGATCAGACCAATTATTCCGCCTATAGCACCTGAAATTACTTTTTCACCAAAGTTGCCTTCTTTCTCTTGAAACCCTTTTACCGCACCGTTGACTATATCAACAATACTCAATAAAAATCCTAAAGGAACAAAGAGTCTACCGACTGCTGCACCAAATGCACGAATAGCACCGAAGAATTTTCCAAACGTTGCGCCTATCTTACTAAAAACACCACCAACGGCTTCTGCACCATCAGTGATTGGTCTAAAAATTTTCGCTAAAGCACCATCTGGATCAAAGAAATTTTTTAATGCAGTGAACTTTTCACTTACAAAATTACCAAACTTTGTGAAAGGCTTGACAATATAATCATCGAAGTAAACATACGTTGTCGTAACAAGGTCATCAAGCATCGTGAAAAGTCTTGAGCCTCTTCCAAATTTAGTCTCTAACATTTCGGAGATTGGTCTGAAAAGATTTGGAATTTTGACTGCTCTGAAGATTGCTCGTACAGAATCGAAAACACCTTCAACAAATCCTAAAGCAAGTGCAGGCAAAGTAACTAAGCCACCAATAGCCAGCCCACCGAGCCCACCGAATGTTGGTGTCGGCGCGGGTCCACCTGCGTCTGGTGCTGCTCCTGGAACAGGCGCTAGAGAAGGTGCAGGTGTAGCAACTGTTTTTATTTCGCGCATCATTTCAAGCATGTCTAGCTTGTCTGCGCGGAGCATTGCGAAAAACTCTAAGAAACGATTATCGATTTCGTCTAATCGTAGATTCGTTTCTTCTTGTTCTTCAATTAAGTCTCTAAGCGTTGCCATTGGCTGCCTCTCTCGCTTGTTTTTCTTCTTCTAAAGCCTGCAGTAACAGAATAATGTATATCTCTCGCTCCCAAACCATCATGTTTTCTAATTCTGTTAGTGAGTATTTATGATGCCTTTGTAATAAAAAGTTAGTTTTAAAATGATTTGCTAAATCATCATGAGAGAGGCATACTAAAAAAAACTTTGAAGACCTTTCAATTCAAGTGTGTTGTGTTCTCCACATTTTTCACAATCAAACCCAATCGTGTGTTTGACTTGTGGCATTTCTAGTAGAAAAGAAGAGACGCTTTCGAACTGTTCTTTTGTCATAGACTCAAGAAATGCCCGAACATTTTCTGGTGTTTCATCTTCAATGTCAATTCTCTCATCTTCTGTTATTACCGCACTCAAGCTATTCGCTAGAACATTAAATCCCATTTCATTTTCATCACCATTAAGATCGATATTTCTGTAGCTAGGGTATTTCATTTCTACGGTGATTTTTTCATCAATATCAATCAATTTGTTTTTTGTACTTTTCGAACATTGTATTTCTTCTAAATTGATTGTATGTTCATTAGCTTCTTGACAATGAACGCAATTGAGATTTATCGTAGAAAGTTCTCCTACTGATTTTGATCGCAATTTGATAAAAATATATTCGATGTCAAAAGTTGTTAGACTGTCAATGTTGACATCTTGTTGAATACAAGATTTAATTGTATCCAGAATGGCGTTGAGCATTTCGGTGCTGTCACGAGTTTCTGCTGCCATCATTAGAATTTTTTCTTCTTTGACAAGATAAGGTCTGAACTTGATTTTCTTGCCTGTCGAAGGTATTTCTAATTCATATTTTGGTGTGTCATTTAGTGTAGGTAATGCCATGATTTAATCTCCATTAAATATTAGCTGCCACTGCTCCCAATACTCCTGCAAGTGCATTTTTAAGTTTGCCTTTGGGTTGTAACTTCTCGCCTTCCCAATATTGATAAGAAAATTCTATATTGATTTGGCTGATTTCATTTGTTGCACCATCATTAAAAGTCTCATGAGTAACACTTATAGGATAAGCGCGATCAAGAGTCCATTTATAATTCTTTTCTAATTGTGTACCAATGTCTAAATCGAAACTTAGATTGATCGGGCCAAGGCTCACATCTTTGTTAAAGATTGGATAACTCACACCTTTTTCTAATTGATAGATTTCGATTTTTTTACAATAAGTATCTGGGTAAGCTGAGCTATATCTTCCTTCAACATCATCGTATTTACTTAAAGATAGCTCTTGCCATATTTCAAAATACTCTCTTACCGCTTGATTGTTTAAAACGCGGAAATTCATATTTACATTTGGGTTTACAAATCCATACACAACATCTTGCTTGACAACACCTAGCTCACGTTGTACACTAGTTAGCTGGCGTGATGGCAATGTAACATTGGTGCATAATACACCATATTCGTAAGAACTTGTTTCTGGCTGTAATGACGGAAGGTGAACATAGTATAGATTTGTACGAGCAAATCCTCTACCATCGGTCGCGATTGCTTTAAGTTCTTCGACTGTTCCTGATCTAAGCATTTATTATTCTCCGTGAATCTTTGTACACTTGACCCATCGTGCCTTTCTGCCACTGAGCAACAGGCAAGAATGTAGCAATCTCCCACTCAGGTGGTGGAATATATGCAAGTCGACCTTCGACTTGACTAGTCAAGTAATGCTTGAAACAGGGCTTGAAGTATTTAAACTTTGCTGCTCTGTTTAAAAACTCATACGATACTTCGAACTTCGTCGTCTCATCGTATTTCTTATTATTCGTAATGTCCATTAGCCCGTCAAGAAACTTAGCGCGAAGCGGAATCGGCAGATAATGTACATTCATACCATAGAAACCTTTAGGCGCTGGTCCGACTGCGATCACAAGAGGGAATGCGTCCCAGTAAGGCAGTGTCTCGCGATGCTTTGCGTCATAGAAAAACATGTACATCGAACCAGAAGCAGAGCGCGCCCTCTTTTGAATCGGGTCTTCATTCATCAACGCGCGACGATTGATGTTACGCATGTTCTGTACTTTACGACGAAACCACTCGCGTGACTCTTTAGTCCGCGGTGTGATACCAGCACGAAACGCTTCTTGTTCTACTTTCTGAAAAAGATTACTCATGTTTTCTTTCTACGAAATGGTTTTAGTGGCTTGATAGATTTAGGCATAATGCCCTTGCTTTCAAGTTCTTTTTCTGTCCAAATCTCAAAGCCCCAACCCTGATCTTTTGCATATTCTTTAGCGGCTTCCCATTTATTTATATTCTTAATGTAAGTATAACCCTCTACAATGTATCGTTTTGTTCTACGATTGCCAGTCGGTGGCGATAACTCTTTTGCTGGCTTGATTTCGACAAGCACTGTTTTTCCTGATTCGTAGACGATTTTTAAGTCCATGAAATATCGATGAATCTTTTTATCGACCTCATATAGATATGGTATGACAACTTCTTCGCTAGACCAGTATTTTACTTTGGGGTTTTCATCACACCACTTAAAGCAGTGTCTTTCCCACATAGAACGGTAGATCACATTCTTGCAATCGCCTTTATACTTCTCTATGTTCTTAACTTTGTATTTGCCTTTATATGTCATGAAAAACTCTATAAATAGAAACAACACTCGCAACTATTTAGAGTATTTAAATGGTAGACAATAGAAAGAGAGCCCAAGCTCAAAGAGCGCGCAATTTTCAAAAAGACAGAGAGCAGAGTCAAGAAAATCAAACTGCTACCGAAACTGTTGTCATTGCGGAAGAAAAATCAACCGACGAACAGAACAAACAGGCGATTGATCCTGATGTTACGGCGCTTGAAAAAGTAAGACGCGACTTAAAATATCCACTTACAATTTCAAGCAATTATCCTGCAAGAATTATTTTTAAAGCAATTGAAGTCGAGGGTGTAAACATAGGTGAAAAAATTGGTGATAGCTTTTCTTCTCTTGCAAAAAAATTCACAAACTTTTTTTCGTCTGAAGCTGAAGCTGTAGAAGGGGCAACAACTTCTATTTCTGACGGAAAGGTTGAAGCAGGCACCAAGCAAAGACTAGAAGAGCTTGAGCAAGCTGGAAATGATTTTAGTCAATCGTTCGATAATGTTAGCGCTAGCAATCTTGTTGTAGGTACTGTAACGCTTCCTCTTCAGCGTGATTTGAGATTTAGCGATAATGCACAATACGAAACAGCAAATCTTGGAGTCCTTGGTGGTGCGTTAGAACAAGGAATTCAAGGCAGAAACGCATTTGCCGGAATCACACAAAACAATCAATTGGTTCAAACTGCTTCTGCAATTGCAGCTTCAGCGGTTGCAAAAGGTGTTGGTGAAGCAGCAGGTGCTGCAATCGGTGCGACCGTTGCGAGGGGTCCAGGTGCTGTACTAGGTGTGGCTGCGCTTGGCGGTGCGTTCGAAGGCCTTTCTCCTGCTGTACGAAGCGCTACTCGCATTGCAACTGCACCTAATCAGCGTACACTGTTTCAGCAAGTGAACATTCGAAACTTTGCCTTTACTTTTAAAATGGTCGCAAACAATCAAAGAGAAGCTGAAGAAATTAAAAGCATTGTACAGTTTTTCAGACAAGAACTTTATCCCGAAAAAATACCTTTAGGCGAAACTGGTGTGCCCTTGGGCTATAAGTTTCCAAACATGTTCGAAATTGAAATCAAAAACAGACTTGATCGAAATCCAGCGTTCAAAATTCAGCGTTGTTATTTGCGCGATGTTCAAACATCATTTAACCCAACAGCAACTGGTATGCACGATGATGGTAGTTTTGTTGAGGTGGATATATCTCTAGCATTTCAAGAAATTGTTGCACTTGATAAAGCAAAAGTTAGGGATGGTGAATACTAATGTCAAATTATTTTCAAAATTTTCCAAAAGTTCTGTATCTTTTCGGTGATGAAGAAGAGCCTGTTCTTTTTCAACAGCTGACGAAATATGTCGATCTTGTCGATACTTTACGCGACAATACTGGCGCATATATCGAATATGAGATTCGCGACGGTGATCGCCCAGACACTCTGTCATATAGATTGTATGGTAAAAGCGAATACGATTGGACTTTCTTTCTGATGAATGAAAGGCTGCGCGAAACTGGCTGGCCAAAAAGTTTATCGCAGCTGTATTCTTATGCACAATCGACCTTTTTTCCTAACTATACCGCAAAGTTAGCCATTACTGAAGCTGACAGTGCTACTGCAAGAAGCTTAGCTGACAAATATCCTGTTGGTCAAGCAGTGCTAGTGCAAGGAAGCGATGGCGTTGTTGTACGCAAGAATCTGGATCTGGGCGAAATTACAATTTCTTCTGATAGTGATATTACAGGCAAAACTGCTTTGTCTTACGCAGACGGAACGAATCTTATTGCTTTGTCTGCAACTGTATATGAATATCAGGGTACACATCACTACGAAGGCGATTCAGGTCAATGGCTTGATTTTTTCTATGACAGAACTGGTGTTGTTCCTGTCAAATTGCCTATTACGAATCTAGAATATCTAGTTGCAGAAAATGATCTGTCTAGAAAGATTCGCGTACTTAAAAAAGAATATGTAGAAAAAGTCGTCGGTGAATTCAAGCGATTGATAGAGAGAACTTGATGGCTCAAAATCAGTCACAGTTTGGTATACTTGAAGCGTCAATAATCTTATCTTCTGCGAAGAACGAAGACAAGGTTGTAGATGTTCGTGGTAATATTGTCGAAGTAAACTTCTTCGAAAATCTTTACAAACCTTATGTAGACGCATCGATTGCCATCATCGATGATTTCGGATTAAAAGATGCTCTTTCTTTGCAAGGAACTGAGCGAATCAGAATTGTGCTAGGAGATGCTGAGGCACCAGAAACACCAATTATCGTCAAGTATTTTTTCTTTTCGAAAATAAATGACACTCGTCGCCTGAATGAAAGATCAGAAATTCTTTTCATTAATCTTGTTGAAGAACATGTTTACATAGATTCAATTAAACAGTTTAGTAGATCATATACAAACTCTCTTGAAAATATCGTATCTACCGTTGCCGAAAATGAATTAGGCAAAAAAGTTAGACAAGATTTTTTTCAAGGTTCTGTGCAAGGGACAAGAAAAATAATAGTTCCTTATATGAGCCCTCTAGAAGCAATTCAATGGATCAAAGATCGCGCGACGACAAGAACAGGGTCCCCTTTGTTTTTATATGGCTCTCTTTATACTGACGAACTAATTTTTTCTGATTTAGATAATTTGCTTAAAGAGCCTGTCATAAACAACAAACTGCCTTTAAGATATACGAGCGCAATTGCTAGCGTAGACCAAGACCAAGAAAATTTACGACCATACTATGAAGTTATTTCTTTTAAAGAAATGAATTCAGAAAACTCACAAGCGCTTTATGAGAATGGTGCTATAGGTTCATACTATGCAAACATCGATGCTGGAACTGGATCAGTTTCAGGAAGCCACATTAGTATTCGTGATATCATTGATGAATTTTATACAAACGAATTAATTTCGCCAGACACTGCTCAGAGCATTTTTGATCCTTCGTTAGAAATAAATGGTAAGCTTTCAGACGAATATAATTCTCTTCATGTACATCAAGCTTTTTCAAGCGGCACATATAATCAATTTAAAAGCTATCATGACGAAGCTACCGTGCTAGATGAAAATGGTGCGCTTACAGAATCTAAATTAAAAGTTAAAAACAAAATTATCAGAACAATATTGAAAAAGAATTTGATTGATATTGGTATGAACGGGTCGCTCTTTTTCAAAGGCAAAGTAACTGTTGGTCGAAAGCTTCGTGTTTTATTTTTGAATTCTAACGTTGATGGGGATAAAAGTGATCCCATCAAACAAGTTGATAAAAGAAAATCTGGCGACTATTTGATTCTAGCCATCAATCATAGACTTATCGATGAGAAGCACACATCAGTGTTGAGACTTACAAAGCTTGGCGAATTGCCTAGAGACTTTGAACTATGAATGTTTTAAGACCAATTCAAAAAGAGTTCTACGGTGATGACTATCGCTGGTTTTTTGGCACGGTCGTAAATGCTGTGCCGCCTAGTGGTCTTGAAGGGCGTGTCAAAGTTCGAATCTATGGCGTTCACAATCCACTGACAAATGAAATACCTGAAAAAGACTTGCCGTGGGCTCAAGTTCTGCTTCCGACAACCGAAGGTGGTTCGTCGGGTATTGGTCGAATTCCACAGCTAGTGACTGGTGCATTTGTGTTTGGAATTTTTCTTGACGGTATTTCGTCACAAATTCCATTAGTTCTTGGTTCTTTGCCTCGCGTTGAGTTTCCTACTTCTATTCAAAGCGGAAGAGAACTGTCGTCTCCTGACAAGTTTCAATATGATCAAGGGCGTTTGCAAAACGTTGTTGCACAAACTTTCAAAGACGACAAAGAAGCAAAAGCAAGCGTCGGGCTAAGACGACAGCAAGCAATGAAGTTTTTTATCGACAATGGATATGATTTGATTCATTCGGCTTCATTGACAGGTGCGATTGAAGCAAGCTCCGGATTTCAAACATATAACACAGATATAAACTCTGAAACAGTTGGTATTATTAATTGGAAAAATCGTGCAAAGACAGGCAGCAGGTTTAATGAACTTTTGAAATTTGCGGCACAATATTCTCCTAATTCTGATTGGAGACTATACTCAATACAATTACAATTTGTGCTGTTTGAGTTGCGCAATCGATTTAATCTTGTTAATAGCAAATTTCTTTTTACCACAGATATAAAAAGCGCTAGTGAAATTCTCAACCGTGACTACATAAAAGGTTCGAATCGCAGCGATCAGTTAGCGCAAAGAGCATATGAAGAGGTGTTGTCATAATGGTGGCTACAGAAAAAGAAAAACTTCAGGAAACAGTTAAGACAGCAGCGTCTTCTGTTGATACATCTCAGATTGATGAGACAGCACAAACCGCACAAGAAACACTCAACAATTCTGTCGAGACAGTTGTTGGCGGAGTTGCAGGTGAGATAGAAGGTGGTGTTCAAAGTTTAACACAGAAGTTTGACAAGTTTCAAGATAAGTTAAACAATACCACAACCGAAGGCTTGATCGCTGATGGTGCGCAAACTCTAGAGAATCTTGCTACTGATTTTGTAAAAGAACAAGCAAGCAATCTTTTGTCGAAGTTTGGTGTAAATGTAAACATTCAGTTTAGTGAACCCGATTCGAATGGTGTTGTTGTTCCTATCGATGCATCACTTGATGCTGACGGCGGCGTCAGTGGAACAATCGCGGATGTTCTAAAACTTATTACTGGGCTTGGCATTGATACAGGTAATCTGCAAAAAGCGCTTGTTGAAGGTAGCCCCGAAGGTGTTCTATCTGCAGGAGAAGACCTTCTTGCAGGTAAAATTGGTGCGTTTGATGGTGCCGCAGCAATAAACTCTTTGACCGATGCTGCTGTATCTACTGTCACAGATACGCTTCAGACCACAGTATTGAATGCTTTAGCATCTAATTCAAATCTCAACACAGTTATCAATGCAGTCTCAGCAGTTGAGTCTGACGGCTCGGGCGGTATTTCGTTTACAAGAACAGCAATTACTGCTTCGCGTATCGGTGCAGGAAACACCGACAGCGCTATATTTAATTCTGCAATCACAAAGAACAAAACAGATCCTCTTGCAGATTTAAATAATATTGTCACAGATGCGAAGAATATCAAAGTAAATCTGGACAAAGCTAAATCAGATTTAGAAAATCTTTCGGGCGGTAAAGATCCAAGCACGGTTTTAAATTCTGTAAAAGGTGCTGCTGCAGCAAGAGATTCTTACACACAAAAGGGCGACGAGTATCGTTCGCTTGTAAAGACTCGTGTAGCTAAAGGATCGCAAACTGGAGTTGTGCAAGGAATTAGCACAGAGATTCTAACAGATGTCAAGAAACAAATTCGTGACTTTGCTCCTAGACTCACTGGTGAGCAAGTCAATCAAGTAATTGCACTTTCACAAGGTGATGCTGCTGACATTTCTCAAGCGGTTCGTCTCTTGTTTGACGCGACAGGAAAACAGTTCGATACCATTCGTCAGTTTATTAAATCAATCGATACCTCAATTGAGAGCGCTACACGAGTTACACCCGAAGAAGCTATCTTTACTGAACCTTATGTCATAGGTTCATACGAAAAAGATTGGAATCAAGGTGCAGGTAATCCTAAATTCCCATATATCTCTTCGTTAGAAGAACTACAGGCAGAACTTCGCAATGTCAATCGTGAAGTCACAGAGGTTGTGGTTCACTGGACAGAGACACATACTGACAAGAATATTGGGTCAGAAGAAATAAATAAGTACCATGTTGATCTGGGGCTGAACGGCATTGGCTATCACTATGTTATTCGTCGAGATGGCTCTTTGCAGAGAGGTCGACCAGTCAACATTCAAGGTCAACACGCACCAATCAACAATCATGATCAAAGAAGCATTGGGCTTGTGTTTGTAGGCGGTATTAATGTATCGTCGGGCACACCAAATCCTGAGAACTTTTTGTCTGCACAGTCACTGACAAGAAGTCAGATAAACACATTTGACCATTTCTGTCGAGCGTTCTATGCAGTGTTTCCGGGTGGTCAGATTGTCGGGCACAGCGAGATTGATGCAGATGAGGTTGATCCTGGTTTTGAAGTGATTAATTACGTTGAGAACGTTTTCGGAAAAACATCTAAGTTTACTGACCCTCTTTCAGAAAGCCCGTTGACAATCGATGAGATATTAACACAATGACAAATAAGTTAGACGATCTACAAGAAAGAATCGATAGATTCGGCGAAGGTCAAGAAGAGACCGTCGGCGTCCCTCAAGAAGGTTTTGCAGACGCGACTGGTGAATATCCTAATCGCGATTATTTTTTCGGCACAAGCTTAAACAAAGCAGCAAAGGGCGAAAAAGTAAACAATCTTGATCTGGGTGGTGGTGATTATGGTGTTGCGCTGAAAGTTCCTGATCAAAAACCTTCACAATATCCACACAATCAAGTACAAGAAACACCATCGGGTCACGCTATCGAAGTAGATGATACGCCTGGTGGTGAAAGAATTCTAATCAAGCACCGCACGGGTGCTGGCGTTGAAATGCGCGCTGATGGTTCTGTTATTGTCTCTTCGAAGAATCAGCGCATTGAAGTTACGGGTGGTGATCATACAACCATTGTCGAAGGAGAAGGAAATCTTGTTTACAAAGGAAATCTCAACCTTACTGTTACTGGCGATTTCAATGTGGATGTCGGGGGTAATTATTCTCTTAATGTTGCCGGAGATAAACTTGAGGAAATCAAAGGACGACACACAAAAATAGTCGACCGCGATCAGAACTATACGATTCGCGGTGCGCGTGGTGAGCAGGTTGTGGGGATGGCGACCTCTACTGTTCTAGGTGATCAGAATCTAATCACCGCGGGCAATCTGAATCAGTTCACTCAAGGCAACACAGAAATACTTGCAGGCGGTAGTTTAATTACAACTGCAGTAAATGAATGGGTTGCGGCTTCGTCTACTGCAAACATCACAGCGCGGCATATCAGTATGATTGGTCACAAAGGTACGATTGGCGGACCTCTACTTGACTACTACGGCAAGGCATATAGTGGTTTTCCTGCTGCGGCAGGAATTCTATCTACGTTCTACGGTACGCTTGTGGGTAAGGCGGCTGAAGCTATTCGCTCTGACTATGCGATGGTATCTTCGCAAGCGGGGTGGTCTGGCTTTGCTGGTGCTTCATTGACTGCAGTTACTGCTGCGAGCTTAGGTGCTGGACCACCTCCAGTAGTTGTACCTCCAGTACCTGGTATTATGCCGTTTCTTCCAATTCCGCCAACTGCACCTTGTCCAATGCCTGCAATTGTCGAGCTTCAGTTGTCTTCTAGCAACTATGGCGTTCGCGGTGTTACCGTTGATCCAAAACTGAAGAAAAAGATTCTACGTTCTGATGACTACAAAAGATTGTTTAACTTCGATCCAAACATTCATGAGATTCGTTCGAAACTTCGTGATCCGCAACACTTTAACAATGGTGGGTTCACAAGCTATCTTGTTTC
>JGI10211J34971_10002361_pt1 | contig 15413 bp, 13 predicted proteins | sample Etolagsediment_FD_34971 | JGI IMG/M metagenome (IMG submission 34971) | reverse complement strand
TAGCCGCTGCCGCATCCGATATCGAGTACNCGCTTTCCTGTCAGGGTATCNAGNTGAGGTTGCACTCGGTCCCATTTCCAGTCAGAGCGCCACTCGGTATCAATCTCGATATCGAACAGTCGGAAAGGACCTTTGCGCCAGGGATGCAAACCTCTCAGTGCATCTTCTAGCGCGGCCGCTTGCTGCCTTGATAGCGGTGAGCCGCTCACACCGACAGCCGATTGATCTAAGTGCACCTGGCCTGCGGGCAGATCAGGGAGCGATTCAAGTGCGGCTCGCCAACGCTGTAAATCGCCATAACGCTTGGGGTTAAATCCCGCTTCGATTTGAGCTGGCAAAGCCTGAGCCCAGGCCTGCAAGAGAGGGTCGGCCAGCCAACGCTCTATCAGAGGCTCGTAGTTCATGACTTGATGGCGACCAGAGAGGCAAAGTTAAAACATTGAAACCAGACATTGCAGCTATCGCAGCCTGCTGCGAGTAGTCGTGATCGGTGCGTTTCGATGGTGTCAGGAATCAGAACGTCTTCTATGGCACTGCGCTTTTGTGCGATCTCTAAATCACTATAGCCGTTACGACGTTTGAACTCGTGATGCAACTCAATGTTGAGTTGATCAAGGTGGGCCTCTAAAAATCGCACTTTCTCGGAGATGATGATGATGCCGCCAGGAAGCAGCTGTGATACCAGAGTATTGACCAGTTGATCTCGAAGTTCGGGTTTCACAAACTGCAGCGTAAAGTTGAGCACAATGACCGACGCCGGGCCATATTCAAACTCGGTAATATCAGCACAGGTTAGTTCAGTGTCAGTGGTGTTAGAGTCGGTGCTCACTATCGACTGGCATCGTTTGATCATTACACTTGAGTTATCGATGCCCACAATGCGGCAGTCGGCGGGGAGTGGCTGCTGCCGCATCGCCAAAATGGACGCCCCGAGTGAACAGCCAAGATCATACAGTACGCTATTGGGTTGCGCGTAACGGGCGGCAAGCACGCCTGTCATGGCGATGATGGTTTGGTAACCGGGCACCGAGCGTTGAATCATGTCAGGGAAGACATCGACCACCGATTGGTCGAATCGGAACGGCGCGATGTGATTCAGCGCGTCGGCGAAGAGGGTATCTTTGGGTTCTGACATAGTGAATTCTAGCTGATATCGACAAGGCGACGATGATACCATGATGTCTGTAAGGTCACATCGGCCGCCTAATACCCGTCACCAGAGGATTCGACATGTTATCCAATCTTGCACCGCTCCCCAAAGACAGCATTCTTGGTTTAGCAGCGCTGGCTCGCGCTGATGATCGCGTGCACAAGATCGACCTTACGGTTGGGGTCTATATGAACGAACGAGGCATATGCCCGGTAATGAGCGCAGTTCAGCAAGCCCAGCAATCGCTGATTCAAGCAGAAGTATCGAAAGCATACCTACCAGCGCAGGGTGATCCAACATTTGTGCGGGAGATTGTCGGTTTGGTGCTGGGTCAAGATCATCCTGCAATTCATGAGCAGCGCATGACAGCGATCCAAACGCCAGGGGGATGCGGCGCTCTGCGCATCGCGTCCGAACTGATCGCAGCGGCGAATCCGCGAGCGAAAGTGTGGCTGCCCTCTCCGACCTGGCCGGTTCACGAGCCACTATTGGGCAGTGTTGGTTTGGAGTTTCAGCGCTACAGCTACTACGATCACACTCAGCATGGGTTAGATTTTGAGAGCATGCTCAACGATTTACAGGGTGTTGCAGAGGGCGATGCGGTGCTTCTGCATGGCTGCTGTCACAATCCCTGCGGTGCTGATTTGTCGGAGTCACAGTGGCAGACGATCGCCGATTTACTGCTCGAGCGGAAGGCGATGGCTTTGATCGATGTCGCCTATCAAGGCTTGGGTGATGATTTGGAAACCGATGCATTTGGCTTAAGGTTGCTGGCTCGGCAGCTGCCTGAGGTCTTGATCGCCGCAAGCTGCTCAAAGAATTTCGGCCTGTATCGCGAGCGCACAGGAGCAACGATTGTGGTCACACAGACGCCCAAAGAGACTGAGATTGTATTGTCACAAGCTCTTGGCGCGGCGCGCCGGCTCTATAGTATGTCACCGGCTCACGGGGCACTGATTGCGGGTCGCGTGCTGGCAAGCCAAGAGTTAAATGAGCTGTGGCGAGCGGAACTGATGCAGATGACCCAGCGCATACAGTCGCTGCGATCACAGTTGAGCCAGCGTTTAAGTGTGGTGACGGGCCAAGACTTCGGTTTCGTCGCGCACGAGAAGGGCATGTTCTCGTTTCTTGGGCTTACCCAAGCGCAGGTGCAAGTGCTTCGCGATACACACGCGATTCACATGCTGGATTCTTCGCGGATCAATGTGGCTGGACTGACCGATCAAAGTATTGAGCCTTTAGCGCTCGCGATTGGAACAGTGATCGCTCAGTGATGATCGAGTTCGAGCCAGCGTTCCATCTTCTTCTCTAGCTCGAGTTGCAGCTCTGCCAGTGTCTTCGCATGAGATTGAATCACACTGTGCTCCTGACTATAAAAACTGGGATCGATCATTTCAGTTTCCATGGCCGCAATTTGCATTTCAAGAGATTCTATTTCTTGGGGCAAAGCGTCGAGTTCACGCTGCTCTTTATAAGATAATTTCTTCGGTGTAACGCCACTGCTGGCGGGGGGCGCCGTTGCAGTAATCTCGGCGCTGACTGCTTTGGGGAGTAGTTTGGCAGCGTCACCCAAGGCCTGTAGCTTGAAGCCCCGATTCTCCCAGTCGGTATAGCCACCAGCGTGCTCAGTGACTCTACCATCGCTCTCGACTACCAGTAAGCCGGTAACGGTATGATCCATGAAATCACGATCGTGGCTGACCAATAGCACGGTACCGGGGAAGTTCATGATCTGCTCTTCGAGCAACTCCAGTGTTTCCATGTCGAGATCATTGGTCGGTTCATCGAGCACCAAGACATTGGCAGGTTGAGTGAATAGCCGCGCCAGAACAGCACGATTTTTCTCGCCACCTGAGAGGGCCCCAATGGGGGTTTGAGCACGATCTTTAGCAAATAAGAATTCCGACAGGTAAGAATAAGCGTGGCGTTTGTGTCCATTGATTTCAACAAACGACTGACCGCCGCAGACCGCGTCCATCAGACTCATGTTGGGATCGAGCTCAGATCGCAGCTGATCCGAATAGGCAATATCGAGCTTGGTGCCTAAGATCACTTGCCCTGTCTTAGGTGGAAGGTGTCCCAGTAGGGTGTTTAAGAGGGTTGTTTTACCGGCGCCATTCGGTCCGACAATCCCAACGCGATCGCCACGCTGAACAATGAGATTCACCTCTTTCAGGATCGTCTTATCGCCAAATCCAACTGATACGTTCTCGAGTTCAAGTACCCGTTTGCCAGAGGACTGAGATTCGCCGATTGAGAAGCGAGCCTTGCCTGTGACTTCGCGGCGAGCAGCACGTTCCTTGCGCAGCGCTTCCAAGGCACGCACTCGACCTTCGTTGCGGGTTCGTCGTGCTTTGATGCCTTGTCGAATCCAAACCTCTTCTTGCGCGAGCTTTTTATCGAACTCGGCGTTGGTTTTTTCTTCAGAGGCCTCGAGTTGCTCTTTAAACGATAGGAAGCCGCGATAGTCCCCCTTCCAGAGATTGAGATGACCTCGATCTAGCTCGGCAATGGTATCGGCAATTTGCTGTAGAAAGCGACGGTCGTGCGTGACAAGAATAATGGCGCCACGGAATTCACGCAGTTGCTCTTCCAGAAATTCGATGGTGGGGATGTCCAGATGGTTTGTTGGTTCATCTAAAAACAGAACGTCGGGTTCTGAAACCAGGGCTCTTGCGAGAGCGACGCGCCGCCGCCAGCCGCCTGATAGGTCGGCCAGCATAACATCGCCATCGATATTAAGGCGAGTCAGGATGGCCTCGACTTTTTGCTGCAATCGCCAACCATCTGCAGCTTCTATGGTTTCCTGTAACCGCTGCAGTTCATTCATGTCCTCGGCGGTCGCCGTCATGGACAGTGCGTGATATTGAGCGAGCGAGGGTCCGACTTCGCCAAGACCGGCCGCCACGACTTCGAAGCAAGTTCTATTGACTCCCTCGGGTAAATCTTGCTCTAGCATCCCCAGTTTAATCGCTGGACGCACCCAGCGTTCGCCGCTATCGGGCTGAATCAGGCCGGCGAGTAGCTTCATTAGGGTCGATTTTCCGGCGCCGTTGCGACCCAGTAATCCAATTCGCTGACCTTTATGAAGGGTAAGATTCAGGTGGTCAAAAATCTGATGAGTACCGAATTGTAAATTGATGTTGGTCAGCGTTAATAAGGGCATAAGTCAGCACGGATGGAATGGACGCCGTAGTCTACGCCCCTAGGGCGCCTTTTTCGAGGTGCTTTTTACCTCTGAAGGCTCCATTGGAGCAAACTTTCCGCTACTATTGCACCCCGATGAGTGAGAGGAATTGCTGTGATTGTAAACAACAATGAGCGCCTAATAGCGAATTGGCTCACGGTCTGCTGCATCGTGATCTTTGGAATGATTATCCTCGGGGGGGTGACACGCCTGACTCACTCGGGCTTATCCATGGTGGAATGGCGTCCGCTTCTTGGCATCATACCGCCCCTTACCGAGGCTGAGTGGATGCGGGTATTCACCATTTACAAGGCCTCGCCTGAGTATCAACTGATTAACTTTGGGATGGATTTGGCGGGATTCAAGTCGATATTCCTGTTTGAATACTTACACCGTGTTTTGGGTCGCCTCATCGGCATGTTGTATTTCGTACCTCTGGTTATTTTCTGGATGCGCGGGCAGATACCCAGTGATGTGAAAGGTCGACTGGTGTTGTTTTTGATCCTAGGTGGCTGTCAGGGTCTGTTGGGCTGGTTTATGGTAAAAAGCGGGCTAGTCGATGATCCGAGGGTCAGTCAGTATCGGCTTGCTTCTCACCTTGGGTTGGCGATCTTTCTGTATTCTTGCTTGGTTTGGCTGGCGTTTGAGCTGCACGCGAGGGCCCGCGGTGTGCAGAAGTCCGCGACTGCGATTTTAGCACCTTGGCCAATTGCGTTGATTGCATTGGTATTTATCATGTGTCTGAGTGGCGCCTTGGTAGCAGGAACCCGAGCAGGGTTTGCATACAGCACCTGGCCTTTGATGGGTAATTCGTTCATTCCCGATGGCTTGTATTCCATGACGCCGTGGTGGAAGTCCATTTTTGAGGACATCACCACCGTGCAGTTTAATCATCGAATGTTCGCTTATGTTTTGATCGTCCTGATTGGATATTGGTGCGTTGATCTGTGGGGTAAGGGATTGCGATTGGCATCGGCGTGTGTGGCAGTTGCCTTAACTGTCCAAGTTCTGCTGGGGATATCAGCGCTCTTGCTGCATGTGCCGGTGGCTATTGGCGCGGCACATCAGGGCGGCTCAGCGGTGCTACTTACAGCCTTGATTTTCGCTGAACGCTCATTGGCGTGGTCGCGTCAGACGGTGACGGTTAATCGCACTGCCAGTGTGATGCCTGCTCAGCTTGGGCCTGCTTAGCCTTCGGTTCCTCAGATCTATGCACCAGCGAGAATTAAAGCGCTTATTGAGTTCTGTGCCTCTGTGAGCACACCGCGTGCTGCGCTGTCTGATGGGTCGCTATTGTTTGGGTATGGCTCGTAGGCGGCAGGTGACGTCTATCCAAAATAATCAGATAGCGTCACGCTAGACGCGAATGTGACTACAGCGCTGATCAGATGCCTAAGTGATTGATAATAGTGGGGAGTACGAGAGAGGTGATGATGGCGCAGAGGGCCATACTGAGCCCTGCAAATGCACCACTCACAGGCGACATTTGGAATGCTCTAGCAGTGCCGACACCGTGAGCCAGTGTGCCCATTGCAACGCCACTGGCCACTGGGTCGGTGATCTGAAAGTATCTGAGTAACAGTGGGCCGAACATTGCGCCAATAATACCCGTCGTGATGACAACCGCAGCAGTTAGCGCAGCACTGCCGCCCGACAGCTCGGTGATTCCAATGGCGACTGGCGTCGTGACTGACTTTGAGAGTAAAGCGATCAGACTGTCGGGTAACAGTTGTAAGCTTGATCCTATGGCATAAGCCAAGCAGAGATTCAGCGCGGTTGCAGCACTTAGGCTCGTGAGCAGGGGTATGGCTAGGGCTCTGAGTCGATGCCGTTCTCGAAACAAAGGAATCGCGATCGCGATCGTTGCCAGTTCAAGGCAGTCGTGCAGTAATTCGGTGTGCGCTCGATAAAGCGGATAGTCGGCGCCACTCCAAGCTAATAGGCCGATTATAAGCGCGCTAGAGGTGATGACCGGGTGCATCAGCGAGAACGAATTCGCGCGCCGATACAACCGCAACATAAGGCTATAGACCCCAATGGTGACTGCGATCCAAAGCCCAGTGAACACGGGGTCAGCTGCCATCGGTAGAATCCACACGGCGTAGCCTCACCAGTAGCTTGGCGCAGAACACGAGCCCGACGCCGGTGGACACTAGCATGGCCACAAGCAGGCCGGCACCGTCGCCCACGAGAACGCCCCCGAGGGCGATAACGCCCACGCTTGCAGGTATGAAAAATAGGTTCATATGACCGAGTAGTGGAGACGCGATTGTCTCGAGTGCAGCGGGGACCCGCTGCAGTAGCACTAGCAGCGCAAACAGAATCATCAGGCCCAATGCAGCCGGTGGCACTGGCAGGGTGGTAGCGTCAACTATCCAGTGACTCAAAGATCGCAGTACTAACAAAATGCTGGCACCTACTGCCAGCTGCAGTGCCTTATTAAGAGGAAGGAGTGAGAGTCTTGAAGGGGCCATCTAAAGGGACTCAATGAGTGGTGCCCGGCGCAGTGCCTCAAGATTAGCACTGGCAGTGATAAAACAGGTGATACGGAGCTGCTCGTGCCATTGTTCGATGACATCGCTCAGTGCTTGTTGGCCTGTTTGCGCCGCTTTCAAGAACGGTGATGCCGCCGAGCCAATATGTGCGCCCAATCGGATCGCTCGCGCGACATCAAGTCCTGAGCGCAGTCCGCCCGAGGCAATGATCTGAGCGTCACTGTGTAATGAAGGCGTACTCGCGATGGCTGTTAAGGTTTCGGTAAGCGTTATCCCAAAGTTATGAAAGACTTCACCGATAGCAGCTTGATGGACGGTATTGGCCCGCTTCGTCTCGATCGCGGCCCAGCTGGTGCCGCCCGAGCCCGCGAGATCAATATACTGCACACCTAGATCGAGCAGTTGCCGAAACGTGGTGGGCCCGATACCGTGTCCGACTTCTTTCACTACTACGGGAACGGGACTCTCCGCAACAAGCTGCCTCAATGCGGCTGCGAGCCCGCGCCACTGTGTATCTCCGCCCTGCTGAAGCGCTTCTTGTAAGGGGTTAAGGTGAATTACAAGGGCGTCGGCCTGGGCGATTTCAATACATTTTAAAGCGTTAGCAAGGCCTTGCTGAGCCCTCAATTGCGCACCTCCCAAATTCGCGAGAATCGGAATAGTTGGCGCGATCTGGCGTAATTCAAAGGCGCCGCGTTTGGCAGTGTGCTCGATTGCGATTCGCATTGACCCCAATGCCAGGGCGATCTGATGTTGCTCTGCTGCTTGAGCGAGCCTTTCATTGAGCTGCTGGGATTCCTCGGTACCTCCGCTCATCGAAGCAATCATGAGAGGTTGGCTTAGGGTCTTCCCCAAAAAAGTGCAGCGCGTGCTGACTTCGTCAAAGTCAATCTCGGGCAGAGCTCTGGGCTCAAACCGGACTGTCTCTAGACCCGCGCTCTGCCCCATTTGAACGTCATCCCTTGCCGCAATGATAAGGTGCTGTTTTTTTCGATCGGTTATGGACTCGCTCATAAAGATGGCTGCTGATCATGGAGATGGCCTAGATAATAATCGATCAAGATCATATGAGGCACGGTTAAAGCGAAAATACCAATAAAGAATATTCGAGCAGTGAGTGTCTCTATGGCAGTGCTTGGCAGCAAGACCGAGTAAGCGATCGCGCCCATGGCAAGGGTTACGCTGAATATGCTCAGCATCCAAAGCTTAGCTTCTGACGGTGACTTGGCGTATCTGAGTACCCATTGAGTATGTCGTCGGGCATGCCAGAGGCAAAAGTAGAGGCACAAAGACCACAGTGGCGGTAGCAAAACGATCGCGGTGGCTGAGATGACCCAGACCCGCCACTGCTGATCCTTATTGCGCCATTGTCGGCACAAGTACAAACCACTCACCAACAGCCAGATTGCAGTGGCAGGAGCCAGAAATGCCTCGAGTATCACAGGGTCTGTTTTGAGCGCCTGGAAGAGCACAGCCGTCGCATCAGCTTGCTGCCAAGGTAGAAACAATGCCCACAAACCGCCGTGTGCGATCCATGCAGTCAGCGATACCGAATCGCCAGTCTGTTGATGGTCTGATCGACCAAAGTGATACAAGCTCAGTAACAGGAAACTCAGCAGGGCAAGGGTTGGCTGCCACCACCAAAATAAGACGCAGGCGAGAGCGATGCCGAGATAGGCCAAAAGCAGGGCAAACGTACCGCGCTTTGAGTCACTGTGTGAATGCAACAAATAACCATCGAGTGCGCCGTGAGGAACGCCAATAAAGGTCATCAGGGCAATGGGTAGATACAACGTGTATAAGTCTGGCAACATGCTCACAGCCTCTTCCACAGCGCTGCCAAAAAGGGTCGTTTTGGGGCAGCGGCTATCGTCCTTAGACAGGGCATCCAGCCGCCAGTGTCACTCAAAAAATGGGCGAAGTCATCGCCTGATAGCGAATGAGCCATCGCTTCGAACAGCTGGATCAAGTGCGCAGGGTTATCTCGCATCAGATCCAAAAACAAGCTATCCATCCAGCGTGATCGACCCGAATAGGGTTGGATTGTGGTTAGACCTTGGCCTGTCCGCAGTGCTTCAGCAAAGTGCTCAGCCTGTCTTAGGATTCCAGTGAAGGCATATCCGGTAGCATGTCTCGCTGCATTTCCTGCGAGGCCGGCAGCCAGGAGTTCGGTTTGTCTGGGTGTCACCGGCCCCATCGGTAATATGCCGTGTTCGACTTCATCACGAGGGTTTAGCTCAACTGCTGGCACATGCGCTTGAATCCAAGCATCAATGGCGCTCTCGTAGGGTTCTTGAGCCAATGTTTCGTAACTAAACGTGGTGGCCTCAACCAGGAGTCGAGTGTCCGACAAGGGCAGGGCGTAAATGAAGCTGATCCCGTTTGGCGCAATCGGCGCAATATTGAAATCCATCAGCACGGGGTGCGCTATTGCGTGCGGGGATTGGGTGGTCAGTGTTCGCCCTACAAACTGCTGCTTCAGTGTGCTTTCGGGAAGCTCGGGAGGTCGGGTATCGATCACCACATCGGCTTCTATCGCCCGTTGTGAAGTTTCAATATGGAACCCTTGCGACGTTTTCTGTACTGATTTGACGAGGTCATCGAAATGTCTGACGCCCGCTTGCTGCAGACTGTCAGTGAGATGCGCTTTGTATGAGCGAGCATCAAAAGAGACATACTCCAGTGCCTTGCCACGTTGAAGACTGAACCCTAATTTTTGGGTGTTGAAGCTCCATGCTGACCACGATTGAGCGCCCGGGAGAGCCAGTGCAGCAGACCTGTTTCGATCGCGCCAAAAACTCACGCGTTGTGATCGTTCGTCGGTGGCCCCCACGATCGTGACGGCTAGGCTCTGTTGATTACGCATGATCCGCTCTACGATGGTGAGCCCGGCGATGCCTGCTCCTATGATCAGTATGCTGTTAGGTGTTGGCATGAGGTAGATCGCGGATATGACGATGTAAGTCAACTTGGTGGCACGCGTTAGTCGGTGCGGATCGCAGTACTAAGGTGATCAAGTGGGGAATCGATCTTAGGGTTAAAAGGCACTTATTGGCCATTGAGACTACGGTTCGACCCCGCCACCACTGGATTTGGGTTGTTTGAAGTTGACGACCGATAGCACGATACAAGATGGCCGCCAAATAAATTGAAACTCGACTTCCCCGGGGCAGGTAACTGAGTCCCTGCATGCCGGATTGATAGAGTTCTTCAGCGCGGTTGAGTTGCTCATCGATAGCCTGAGAGACGGTTTCGCGGTCACATGGACTCGGATCCACGAGGTCTGCAGGGGGAATAGTGAGAGGTAAGTATCGGCGTCCCATCTGAGCATCCTCTAGCACATCTCGGCACACGTTAGTGAGCTGCATAGCCAAGCCTAAGTCGATTGCATGAGCCAGTGCTGGGCGCGAGGTGACGCCCAAGACAGGGCACATCATGATGCCCACGGTGGCAGCCACCCGATAGCAATATTGCTCGAGGGCGCTCTGCTCGGTGAGCAAAACCGGTTCGGTATCTTGGATCAAGCCGTCGATCAAGGCCTCGACTGCACGGACATCAACCCCGTGCTCGTTAACAAGGTACTGCNATTCCATGACAAGATTATCNTGCGAGGTGCCAATGGGATCAGAGANGCTTTGTCGAATGCCTTCNAGGCGGACTCGCTTTTGATCGGNCGATGNTTCNNNACTATCGGCGATGTCATCGAGTATTCGGCAGCATCGATACAANCGCGCNGCNGTGATTGCCCGCGCTCGGCCNAAGAACAGNGANGCCCAATAGAACGTCTTGCCATGTNGCGCGAGGGTGGTTAGTGCGTCTTGCCCCTGAGTTCCCCCGCTGGTAGGTGAGTCCATACGACTGGCCTTTACGTCGAGATACCTGTCAGCAGATTTTCTACCACTTTGGCTGATGATAATACCCCAGGTAGGCCCGCCCCGGGGTGAGTTCCTGCGCCCGTGAAGTATAAATTGGAAACGTCGGGGTCACGATTGTGGTAGCGGAAATAGGCCGACTGAGTCAGAGTCGGGGCAATTGAGAAACCGGCACCGTGCTCTGATCGATACTGTGTCTTAAAGTCTTCTGGTGTCATCCAAAAATCTGAGCAAATGGTCTCATCGAGGCCCGGTAAAATGGTGTCGCCAAGTGCGGCTACGATTCGATCGCGTAGTTTCGGCCCCTCAATATCCCAATCGGTACCCGATTTAAGATTAGACACGGGGCACAAAACGTAAAAACTATCGCAGTTGGGCGGCCCAAAGCTGGGATCCGTTGCGGTGGGTCGGTGTAAATAAAGTGAGAAGTCATCGGGGATCACGTGATGATCAAAAATATCTTCGAGTAATTCTTTGTGCCTCGGCCCGAGCCATATGGTGTGGTGCGCGATATCGGGATAGGTCTTTTGGGTGCCGAAATAGAGCACGTAAAGGCCCATCGAATATTGCGTGAGGCTGTCTGGACGCCGAATTCGCTGCCGTTTTAAATACGAGGGCAGCAGGGCTTTGTAGGCATGCGGCGCATCACCATTGAATATGACATTATCGGCGGTCAGGTGTTCCCCAGACGCAAGCACGACCCCCGTGGCCACCCCGTTTTCGATGGTGATCTGGTCAACATCGGAGCCAGTTCGAATCGTGATCTGCTCTTCTTCCATCAGCTTTGTGAGCGCATCTACCAGTGCTCCGGTACCCCCCATACAGAAGTGGATACCCCATTGACGCTCAAGATAGTGAATGAGGGTGTAGATCGATGTTGTGGTGTAAGGGTTGCCACCGACCAACAATGGATGAACTGAAAAAACTTTGCGGAGATGTTCATCTTTAATAAAGTGCGAGACCAAGCCAAACACAGTACGATAGCTGTGCAGGCGGAGCAGGGCCGGGACTTGCTTTAACATTGTCGAAAATTGGGTGAAAGGTTGGCTGGAAAGCTGCTCAAAGCCAACCGCGAAAATCTTTTTTGAGAGCGCGAGTAGCTTTTGGTAACCCGCAACATCGGCTTCGTTAAATCGTGCGATTTCTTGCAGGGTGTGGTCAATATCACCGCGGTACGTAAAGGTGCTGCCATCGCTGAAATAAAACTCGTACCAAGTGTCGAGTGGCACCAGGGTGGCGTAGTCGTGCAACGATTTCTGGAACAGTTCAAACAGCTCCTCGAACATAAAAGGAGCGGTAATTACTGTGGGGCCCGCATCGTGCTTGAAGCCATCGCGCTCGAACACTTGGGCTCTGCCACCGAGCGACTCCAGCCGTTCCAAGAGTGTGACCTCGTGTCCCAGTGCTCTGCATCGTAAGGCCGTTGCTATACCGCCAAAACCCGCACCTACCACGATGGTTTGCGTCACACTGTTACTCCTAAGGTTGGAAGGTGAGCTGCTTTGCTCTGGTCAGCTGATAGGCAAGCCATTGTTGCAAGTCGCAAATGACTCGCTGAACTGCAGGTGCGAGGTGGCTGAGCTCAGCGCTTGCCTCATTATAATGGAAACTGAGGCGGTTCGAAGTGCTCTGAAACGCGGAAGATTGTTTAATAAGGTGCCACCACTCTCGAGTTTCAACCGTATCCGCTATTAACTCGCCTGAACGGATTTTATCTGCCCACAGCTCAAAGCGCGCCTTCTGTGGTATCGATAAATCTTCTTTAAAGCAGGCGATCACTGCATTGGGGCGGCAATTGGCTAAATCAGAGCAGGGGCTTTGGGCGCCGTCGGTGCCATTAAAATTGTTGAGGTCATTGATAATCTGGAAGCAAATTGCGGCATGTTCAAAGTAGGTTTGCGCGCGCGACGTATCAATCTGGAAGCCAGCGATGATACTTGCTCCAAGCACGGGTAAGCTGAGCAATGGTGCGGTTTTAGCCACGGCTAGTTGGTGATAAGTTTCCCAGTCTGGATAGCCCGCTGTGCTGAATTCCCCCGCTTGCCCTCCCACCAGTGTGGCGATGGCAGTTGAAATCAGTGGAACGCTGCGCAGGCCCGCTCGAGCGCCAAACTCGTACGCTTTGGCTAGATAGTAGTCGCCCAGACAAATTGCGACGGCTTCTCCGTATTGTCGGTAAACGGTTTTTTGGCCACGACGGTGGGTGTCTCGATCACACAGGTCGTCGTGAACCAGCGATGCATTGTGCAAAAGTTCGACTGTGATAGCCCACTGCTCGGCAGCATCTTGGGCTACTCCAAACTCTTCGCAAGCCTCGAGTGCGAGACATCCCCGTAACAACTTCCCCGAGGCGTTAAAGTGGGTCGCGGAGGCCTCTCGCAGGCTCGCGGGTGCGTCTTGGCTGACGCCGTTGAGTAAGTGCGCAATCAGTGCCCGAGGTTTGGTCTCGCCCTGTTCGCGACGCGCCTGTTCGCTGTGTATCGCTGTGGTCATAATCCAACCTTAGTTTATAGTTGTTTGGCGTTGGTATTGAGCAGTATGCACATCTTACCGCGATAGGGTCAGTTTACCGAAAAAAAAGTAGCACCGGTATCTTGACGCTCACTTTACTGGTGGATGCAACAAAAACGTTTTTTTATCATGCGCTTATTGATACAGTGTACGGGGGTGGATAATTTTGTAAAAAAAGTGATCCGTTTCCATTCACGACACGCGTATAGTGTGGTGATGTCGCACAGGCTTACTGCGGGCGGCAACACAGTGGTATTTTATCTCGAGATAAGAACAATAGGAGAAAGACAATGTTAGGTACTAACATCAATGTGTGGCAGAAAGCAGGCATCGTGGGCCTGTTTACACTTGGTTCAAGCGCAGTATTCGCGAATACTATGCTTCAGTCAGGTGATTTCGTAGGGTACTCTTTCTGGTTGATTTCAATGGCGCTAGCAGCGTCCACGATCTTCTTCCTGATGGAAGCTCTGCGAATGGGCGGCAAGTGGGCAACCAGCCTTACGGTATCGGCACTTGTTACATTCATAGCGGCATTCCATTACATGTACATGCGCGAAGTCTGGGTCACAACTGGCACGTCGCCAACCGACTTCCGCTACATCGACTGGTTACTGACCGTTCCATTACTCATGATCGAGTTCTATCTGATTCTAGCAGCGATTGCGAAGGTATCAGGCGGAATTTTCTGGCGTCTGTTAATCGGCACCTTGGTCATGTTGATCCCCGGATACATGGGAGAAGCAGGTTATCTCAATGTCACCGTCGGTTTCGTAATCGGTATGTTGGGATGGTTCTACATTCTGTACGAAATCTTTGCTGGTGAAGCGAGCAAAGTTGCTGCATCACAGGCAACCCCAGCGGTGCAGAAGTCATACAACTTGATGAAGTGGACGGTCACTATTGGTTGGGCGATTTACCCAATCGGTTACTTCTTCGGTTACTTGGCGGGCGGCACTGACGAAGGTACACTGAACATCGTGTACAACTTGGCAGACGTGTTGAATAAGATCGCCTTTGGTCTGTTCATCTGGTATGCAGCAAACGAAGATACTTCAGCTAAGGCATAAGCATAAGTTCGAAGCTGAAGCGAGAAAGCCGCCTTTGGGCGGCTTTTTTTATTGCTTGTGATTGCAGAACTGGGTCGATGAGCCGCTTTAGCAAGAGGTGATGGTCGCTCGTTAATCCCGGCCCGATAAAAAGTATTTCCAAGAAATCGCATAAAAAGCTCAGTTTTGACAAGAAAACCACTCACGGAATTGGAAATTCCTGTAAACTCACGCGCAAAATTTAGGTTGTATATCTTTAACACCACTAACTCAACGAGTAGAGCAATGACAGATCTATCTTTGTATCGAAATATCGGAATTTTTGCGCACGTAGATGCAGGTAAAACGACAACTACAGAGCGTATTTTGAAGTTGACCGGAAAAATCCACAGGACCGGCGAAGTGCATGACGGTGCCGCTACTACGGATTTTATGGAGCAAGAACAAGAGCGCGGTATTACCATTCAATCGGCGGCCACGACCTGTTTCTGGAATGACCATCGAATGAATATTATCGACACTCCCGGACACGTGGACTTTACTGTGGAAGTCTATCGTTCATTGAAAGTGCTCGATGGTGGTGTTGGTGTCTTTTGTGGATCGGGTGGCGTAGAGCCTCAATCTGAGACCAATTGGCGCTATGCGAACGACTCACGTGTCGCTCGTTTAATTTTCGTGAACAAACTTGATCGCATGGGCGCCGATTTTTATCGGGTCGTCGACCAAGTACGCGACGTCTTAGATGCGCAGCCGCTTGTCATGACATTACCAATCGGTACCGAAGAAAATTTTATTGGTGTAGTCGATGTTCTTACCAAGCGGGCTTACATTTGGGATGATACCGGCTTGCCAGAGAACTTTGAAATTACCGATGTCCCTGCAGATATGGTCGACGATGTCGATGCCTATCACGAGCAGCTTATCGAGACTGCGGTAGAGCAAGACGATGATTTGATGATGGCCTACATGGAGGGCGAGACCCCTTCGATCGAAGATATCAAGCGATGTGTTCGCAACGGAACGCGCAAACTTGATTTCTTTCCAACCTACTGCGGATCTGCCTTTAAGAACAAAGGTATTCAGTTGGTGTTAGACGCAGTCGTTGATTACTTGCCAAGTCCCACAGAAGTCGATCCTCAGCCTCTGACGGAT
>JGI10211J34971_10002360_pt1 | contig 15414 bp, 16 predicted proteins | sample Etolagsediment_FD_34971 | JGI IMG/M metagenome (IMG submission 34971) | reverse complement strand
CCGACAATCGAATCGGCGATTTCCCCGAGATCCGAAACACGGCAGAGCAACTGGACTATCTCCTTCAAACGGGGTTCACGTGGCAGAAAGTGGAACTCCTCAAGAACGTCAAAGGAGTTCCTGGGGGGGAATTCTGGGAGGTCGATTGGCATAACGAGCGATATTCTCTGGATCCGGCCGACGACGCTGCGATCACTGAACTGGCCAATAGCGGGGTGAATCTGATCGCTTGCCTTGGGTGCCTGCTGGACCAATTTGAGACTGCGGAGTGCGGGCGATTTAAGACAGAGTCAGAGGTACAACTCTTCCTCAGTTATGTACGCGGTGTGGTCCAGCATTTCAAGGGAAGAATCGGCTATTACGACATCTGGAACGAGCCCAACAACAGGGTGCCGAACTGGTTCGTAGAGGTGCTGGAGTATGTAGAACTTGCTCGTCGAGCGATCGCAGTTATCCACGAGGAGGACCCCGCTGCGAAGATCGTAGTCGGAAGCGTAGCAGGACCGGAGTCTCCGGAAGGGCTTCCCTACATGCTGGATCTGCTTGGCTCGGAGCTCATGCCCTTGGCCGACATCGTGGCATGGCACCCTACTGTCGGAACATCCCCATCTGAGGATTGCTATTGCAGTGAGTATTACTTTGAATACCCCACGATCATCCAAGAATTCAAGCGCATCGCTTCCGCACATGGCTTCGAAGGTGAGTATCGAGCTGCCGAGATCAACTGGAGAACACCAGGGCATGGGAATGTCGGCTACTGGCAGCCGACTTACAGTGCGATGGCGTGTGCGAAGTACTACGCGCGCGGAGTCCTGATGCACTTGGGGATGGATGTCATGGCGGGTGTCATCACATGGGGAGACAACCCGATTGCTGAATCCGTGTTCCGCTATCTATGCACCCTGATGGCTGGCCATGAAGCGGTCGACATGTCCTTGACGATTGCCCCCGGTGCGCCTTGCGGGCCGCTGGAATATGCTGCATTCCGCTACCCCAGCGGTGATCGAATGATGGCTGTGTGGCGAAATGTCGTTGCTCACGATGAAGATAACAGTGTCCCCGCAACAGTTGTTTTTCCGGGATTGACGGCCGAGAACGTCACCGGCATCGACGCGCTACACGGGTTCGAGCAAGAACTCGTCTTCGAGATCGACGGCGAGGACACGATCATTCGCGACCTCCTCGTCAAGGACTATCCGATCCTCATCCGACTCAGCGACATCACGCTTGGGCCGGACTACGAGGAAACGGTCGGCGACGGGTTTCATCGGTTGGGCGATGTCGATGCTGTGCCAAGTAGCANTGGGNGCAATTCCGACCGTGATGGCGATGGCGTGCCAGATGACGAAGACTTCTGCCCAGATTGGCCGGGGAGTCCTGAAACTAGCGGCTGCTAAGTTGACTGCATTCGAATGCGCATGTGCGGTGTGTATCCAGAATTCGCGGCGCAGCACGCACGCAAACTCAAACGAACGCGGAGCGTTCGCGTTCCCATAGGTTCAGAATCCTTCCGCCCTAATAGCCAGCAAGAAACCCTGTCCCAATCTGCGGTAGAGGATCTACCTATCGCGGAGAGATCTGCCGCAACATGATCCTATCACTGCAGCAATTCGAGTTTCCTACGTTGAGGCCTGGAGGAATCGTTCAATCCCTGCTTGAGGGACAGAATCCCGAAGGGAATTCCTGTGCAGCTACAATCCAAGCTGCCTTTCAATAAGCTTGGCCAATGACTCTTTGATCTCGGAATGTCGTGGTATGGGAGCTTTGCAGCCAGTTTTCGGATTCTTGTAGATATCGTGGCGCTTGCCGTGGCGATAGAGGTAACAACCTCGTTTGACGAGTAAGCGAATGAAGTTGTCTCGCTTCACACTTCTACTCCAACTTCAAGCGTAAGTGCTCCTTCGCGAGGTGGCTCTACATCAGAGGTAATAACCATATGGTAAGCATCAGCAATATTCTCCTTGAGCTCATCAAGTGTTTCGCCTTGGCTGAAGACACCTGGCACTTCCTTAAGTTTGCCCACGTACCAACCGTCATCTGTCCAGTATTCCAGGGTGAAGAATCGTTGCATAGTCTTTTCACCTCTTGCACTGACAATACCATGGCAGCTGGCGTGGTTCAATCATACGGTGCCTTGCTACGGATCAGGCGTAACGGTATGGTAACGCCACACTACTTCCTCAGCGAGAACGCATATGGCGAGCTACCTAACAGAGTTCGAAAGAAGTCCTCTAGCTCTAACAAGCCAAGTTCAGTGCATGTGTTCGCAACGGCTAGGAATTGAGCCATTCGACGCTCAGGAATTGAGCCACCTTGGCAAGGAATCCGGTAGGTTGGGGATGAACCCAGATTACTGGAGGAAGGATGCTAAGGATGGCACAGGTACATGTAATCAGGCACAAGGTACTGGTGGAGGGGCTGTCAATTCGTAAACTCCAAGGAACTCAATGCTTCACTGAGTTCCCGGGTTCAGAGTCTCGTTCTCGCACTTCTGAGGAGTACGGATTTGCCCTTGTCAGAACTCCATCCTCGAAAGAAAGATAGCCTTCGGCAATCCCGGGTAGTTCACCTAGAAGGAAACATCGATGAGAGTGAGTTTGTCAACGTACGATACGCAGATTCCCTCCATCGAGGATGCGCTCTACTTCCTCTCGTGTCCCCCAACAGAGATCACCCGGGTTCGTCTGCTTGAGCGCGGAGACAGCAACACCGTAACGCACAGCCACTTCTGGTCCGCCTTGGAGGTACCCGAACAAGAAGCCCCCGGAGAAAGAGTCTCCCGCCCCCACCCGATCCACGATCTCTATGTCGAAGACCGGGCCGCGGTAGATCTTACCATCTGCGTAGACGATTGCCGTCCAGTTGTTTCTCCAAACCGATGGGGTTTCACGCAAGGTAATCGCCACTGCCTCAAGTTGGAAGCGCGCAGCAAGCTCAACAGCCACCTCTTCGTAGGATGATCCCGTTATCCCGAATACCCGCTCAGTGTCCTCCTCGGTGGTGACAAGGATGTCCGTGTAGCTCATCAGCTCTGTCATTACTTCACGCGCACTTTCCTGTGACCACAGGCGGGCACGGTAGTTGAGGTCGATTGATACCTTGAGGCCAAGCTTCTTCGCTGTCTCAACAGCCTCTTTTGTCACTTCTGCAGAGCTCTGCGAAAGCGCAGGTGTAATTCCGGATGTGTGGAAGACTTTCGCTCCTTCGAAGGCGTTGCTCCAGTCAACTTCCCCAGGGCGGATACGAGCGATCGCGGAGTCTCTGCGATCGTATAGGACGGAGTTGGCCCGCGGGGAAGCGCCGAACTCGACGAAGTAAGTTCCTATTCGGTCTTCTTCAGTCCATACGATGTGCGAGGTATCCACTCCGTGTTCACGCGCCTTATTCTCAATCATTCGGCCCAGCGGATTGTCGGTAAGGCGCACCACGTAAGCCGTCTTAATCCCCAGTCGCTGTGCAGCAACGGCTGTGTTGAGCTCGGAGCCACCTACGTTCACATCGAACGCAGTTGCCTGCTCTAGCCTGCGATAGCCTGATGGCGAAAGGCGAATCATAGTTTCGCCAAATGTTACAAGGTCATGATTTGTCTCCACACTTACTCCTTCGGTTAGCATCGTTATAGCCCGGGCTTTAGCGCAGAGATGACCGTCTCCACTGCCTTGTCAGTCGCCCGGGGGCGCCCATGTGGCCGATCCGAAACACTTCTCCCTTGCTGGAGCCGAGGCTTCCAGCAAGGAGTAGTACATGCCGGTCTCACAGGCGCGAAAGCAGTTCATCTATATCTCCCTGTGGACCGAGTACGGAGGTCACGCCGGGAGAAGCAATCTCATCAGCGACATAAGGTTCGAGATGTAGCTCCCGCAGCTCTCGGCGCAATCTTCCCTCTATTTCGCGATGGCGCTCAAGTCGGTCTTCGAGTCCCTCAGCCAGGATCCGTTCAAGTCTTGCCCGGAGGGCACACACGTTGCTTACAGCATTAGTAACAGGGTGCGGGTGCCAGTCCTTCCAATGCTCAGCATAATCTTTCCACACCTTGAGGTTGAGGTAGCAACCCGGGGAGCATACCTGTTCTATTCGTTTACATGTTTTCTTGCCTACGGCAATTATCCCTAGCCCCAGAGGGGATTCGAGCCCCTTCTGCGAAGCGGAGACGCAGATAGCTATTTCCCACTTGTCCATAGCAAACGGCTCAATCGACCCTGAGGAGACGGCATCAACCGATCCTGGTATCATTAGGCGAAGTCCTTTCATTCCGCGCTCTCTCCTTTAGCGAGCCCCACACGTGCTTCGTCTACTGCATTGAGGAGCGCACGAGCCCGTGTGGCCAAGAGCTCATAACGACCTTCTGCAATTGCTTCCTTGTCGACTAACCATCCACCAGCACATACCACCTCAGCCCCAGCGGAGATGAACTCCCCTGCCGTCTCTGCCGTCACGCCACCTGTCGGTACAAGTGAAATCTGTGGGAGAGGCCCGTGTATCGCCCGAAGATATCCAGGGCCAAGAACATTTGCTGGAAAGACTTTAACCATATCCGCCCCTGCTCTCCACGCAGCAAGGATTTCGGTCGGTGTCATGGCGCCGGCAATGATACCGACGCCATAACAGCGTGCCATCTCAATCACATCAAGTTCCACTGTTGGAGTGACAAGGAACTTCGCTCCCGCAAGGATTGCCTGACGAGCACTCGTCGCATCGAGAACAGTTCCAGCTCCCATAAGAATTTCGGGCATCTTTGAAACCGTCTCCTCGATTCCTCGCAGCGCGCCTGGAGTAGTCATTGTGATCTCGATGCAATTGAGTCCTCCACTTTGCAGAGCCTTTGCAATTTGAAGTAAATCCCTTGCTCCTTGCACGCGGATTATCCCAAGCGCACCACTTTCTCTCAACTGATTAAGCATTAGTAAGTTACCCATAGCAACCTCCTTAATAAACACTCAATAGCAGTTGCTATGACACCATAAGTGTTTATAGCATTGCTTTGTTACACCAATATTGTTGCAATGACAGCATAGTGCTACTTTGCGGGCTTCGGGATCCATCCCCTCAACTTCTGCACAAGAGTGTCGGCATCATTGGGTCGACAGGTGTGGCATAGACGGATTGCAGCCTTCTTTTCTTCCGGCAGCTCGGCTATACGCTGAATCGCTGGAGCAACAAGCCGAGCCTCGTCAAGAGTGGAACAAGTTGGATCGAGGAAGAAGTACCCCCCATCGATTGTTTCGTTATCTCGCACATAGACAGCTGGATCATTGGATTTGAGCTCATTTGCGATCTCAAATGCCTCCAAACCAACAACTTGCGCATCCACTGTTACCTTAACACGTTTCGTGGGGCTCTCAGATGGATCCAGTTCCAATGAAAGCGTCAGCCCGGCAATTTTCGACAATCCTTGAACAAAGAGATCTAAGATTTCGTCCTGTTTTGCAAGGATGGTGTTATGATCAAGATGGCACCACCGCTCCAGCGATGCTGTGGCTCCCACAATCGATTCCTTTCCCACTTTCATCGCCCGGCCAATCCCGTGATACTGGTGGAGTAGGCCGGCCTCGATAAGGTCGGCGCGGCCGGCAACGATTCCTGATGTGGGACCGGCAAGGAACTTGTGACCGCTGTAACATACAAGATCGGCTCCCCGCTCAAAGAACACCTTCATGTTGCTCTCCGAAGCTGCGTCAACGATGACTGGGATGCCGTGAGCGTGAGCAACAGAAGAGAATGTCTCAAGATCAATCAATCCGTACTGAACCGTGTGGTGGGATACAACGTATAAAGCAGCAGCGGTTAGCTCACTAATCGCTCCCTCAAGTTGGTACGCTCCTGCTCGCGTTACATCACCGACTTCAACGACTCGTGCCCCAGAAAGTCTGGCCATCTGCAGGACAGATCCTCCGAACCATACGGAATGACCGCGTTGTAGAAGCACCTCTCTTTTCATTCCTGATGTATCTGGAAGTTGCTCTACCTTGACCATGTTTGCGCCGGTCATGCAAGCTGCTACCCCAATAGCGATACCGGCAGCTGAACAAGAAGTCACAAAACCAGCTTCGCATTCGATGACCCGTTGAATGACCCGACATGCGCTCCGTTGGAGATCCACCATATCGACAAACTTAGGAAGCACGGAAGCCATTGCTTCGATGACGTCTGGCGACACCGATGATGCCCCCAACGCTGTCATTGTCCCCGATACGTTGATTATGTCTTTGAATTGACGCTGTTTGACCACGTTCATCTCTCTCCTATACCTGACTTTGCGAAACGCAGAACCGCTCCCGCCGAAATCTGATTATCCTGGCTCTGGGCTTTCACTACTTGTCCATTGACAATCACGAAATCAATGCCCCTAGATTTCTCCACTGGTAGCTCGTAGCTGGGTGTATCAAATATCGTCTCTGCATCAAAGATCAACACATCAGCATTCTTCCCTTTGGCAAGAACCCCACGATTGCCCAATCCTAACGTTTGCGCTGTAAGACTGGTCATCCGCCGAATTGCTTCCTCAATAGCGAGAGCCTTTTCTTCCCGCACATATTTCCTGATCATGCGAGGGAATGTTCCAAAGGTACGAGGATGGTTGTGGGATGCTTCTTCGTTGAAGACCCCATCAGTACCTACCATAGCATACGGCCAGATAGCCGCGGCTCGTAGGTCTTCTTCCGTTTTGCCGAAGTATAGCGCGGAAACCGATGCCCCGTAGTCCATCAGCAGATCCATCGCTACGTCGCGAGGATCCTTCTCCCATAGATTAGCCAGCGTGAGAATACTACGCCCCTTTAAGGTCTCGTCCTCTATCGACCACAGAACGATATCCCCCCACTTGAAGTAGTGTTCAACCACGTCTCCCATATAGGTCTTGATTCTTCCCCTGGCATGCACATCCTGCATGCGCTGCCTAATCGCTTCGACGCCTCCTCCTAATGCCCAGGCAGGAAAGAGAGGTGTTAGGGGGCCTTGGCCGGCGAGATAAGGGTATTGGTCACACGTAACTTCTACACCATCTTCTCTAGCCTGTTCCATAAGGCTAAGAAGCTGCTTTAGATTATGCTTTGGATTAGGGCGTATTTGCAGATGAGCAATGTGAAGGTGCACCCCTGATCCTTTGGCGATTTCAATGGCTTCTCTTACTCCTTCACCAACATCGTACGTATTGTCCCGCACGTGAGTCGCATACAGACCACCGTAGCTGGCAACTACTTTGCAGAGAGTTGTCAGTTCCTCAGTAGTGGCTTGACACTGTGGAGGATAAGCAAGCCCTGTGGTAAGGCCGAAAGCGCCAGCATTCATTGCTTTCTCAAGTATCTTGCACATCTGCCCAAGCTCAGTCTTACTTGGTTCCTTGTCCGATACACCCATTACAGCCATTCGAATCGGACCATATCCAACAAAAGCTGCAACATTCGTACCCAAAGTTTGTCGCTCGAGAACCGACAAGTAGTCAGAGAATGTCAGCCATTTTGCCGACGCGGCCTTGATGCCACCAAGTAATTCACTGCTGTTAAGGTTTTCCCATTCTTTAGATAATGGTGCTGCTGAGAATCCGCAATGTCCGATAGTCTGAGTTGTGACTCCTTGCCATATCTTATCTTCTGAGAACGGTCGCTGAAGCAGAGTGAAGTCTCCATGCGAATGTATATCAATAAACCCAGGACAAATGATCTTCCCGCCAGCATCCAGGATCTGTGAAGCTTCCTGCTCCTCTACGTGGTCACTAGCCGCATTGCATATCGTTGTGATTAATCCATCCTTAATACCGACTGTTCCCGTGAATTTGGGACTACCGGTACCATCAATTACCGAACCATTCTTGATCAATATGTCGAACACATCAGCCCTCCGTTTGCGGATATACACAGAGAATCTTCATCAGCAGTCTTTGTAGCGCTTCGTGATCCAAAGCAAACGTCCTCTCTTGAAAGTCATCGTCGGATCAAAGCGGATTTCACTCCTCAATTCTTTCCCGTGCACATCGTGAAAGAGGAAATCGCCTTTCTTAAGTTCGAATACCGCGATGTCGGCCTCACGTCCTACCTGTAGACTCCCCAGGCTTTCCTCTAAACCTAGTATTCTTGCTGGCATCTGAGTCGTAGCACGAATGATCTCCTTTGTCTCAAGCCCAATACCCAGAAACTTGGACATGGTGGTTGGAAGATCATAGGCGGGGCCATTGATGCTATAGGCATGAACGTCACTGCTGATAATATCAGGACAAAACCCCTGGCTGAACAGTTGTTGACCTACATGGAATGAGAAACTTCCTTGTCCATGTCCAAGATCAAATATCACACCGCGTTCCTGAGCTGCTAATGCTTCCGGAATCAGCTTGCCAGCGTCATCAAGCAACGAGTTAACCGGCCCCCTAAGACAATGCGTTAGAACATCTCCAGGCCGAAGGTGCGGCAGTATTTCTCCAACAGTTGGTGGTGGTTCCCCGACGTGAACTGCCAGCGGCAGTCCCAATGTCTCAGCGGCTTGTCGACCTAGCAGGATTGCTTGGATTCCGTTATTGCCAGTTGCCTCCACGCTTGCCCGGACTTTTATTCCGCGAATTATCCCGCTATGCTGTCGCGCAGTTTCGATCGTTGCCCCAACGATTGCACGCCGAATATCCTCCAACTCGCCGATAATGCGAAGGGAACTTGGATAGAAGATAGCTCCGTCAAGACCCGTATACGCGATATGTAAGAAAGCCAAGATCCGAACCGTTGAACGGGCAATGACGTGCTCCAGAAACCCTTGAAAGTTCCCCGGACCGGATGTCCCAAAATCAACAAACGTAGTAACTCCTGTGTGGGGGCCCAAGAGGTCGGCATTGATTCCCCAAGCTCCACCCCAATTTACATGTGTATGAAAGTCAATAAGACCAGGACAAATCATATTGCCTGAGACATCGTATATCTGCTTTGCGCTTCCGCTGATATTCTTCTCAACAGCTGCAATTCGTCCCTGCACGATAGCAATATCCCTGATTTCATCAGTTTCTGTGGCGGGATCAATTACGTGACCGCCACGAAGAAGAGTGTCAAACATGATCAGAAGTTCCTTTCTTTGTAGTCTTGCCATCTCTATAGGATTGCTTGACTTGCGAACATGCGCCCATCAAGACTGAACTAGTTTGGGATATCATGTCTCCCAACCACACGCTACCTCTCATATTGCCACCTCATGTCAGTTTTCTTAGACGAGGATCAAGGGCATCACGTAAGGTGTCCCCCACAAGGTTAAGGGCAAGCACGAGCAAGATGACCGCTATCCCTGGAAATACAATGACCCATGGTGCTATGGTAATATAGATCCGTCCTTCACTCACCATAGCTCCCCAACTTGGAATATCAGGAGGCACCCCCACACCAAGAAAATCCAATGCCGCTGCTCCAAGTATAGCTAGAGCACAAGTAAATGTACTCTGCACAATGATAGGCGACACAAGATTAGGAATCAGATGTCGCAGTAATATACGGAAGTGCCCACTTCCTATTGCACGCGTCGCCTCGATATAGGTAAATTCCCGAATGCTAAGCGACAAGCCATATGCGGTACGTGCCATTCGAGGCGCGTAGACTACTCCAAGCGCAATGATTACATTAGATAAGCTTCCACCTCCTGTGATGGCCATCAGGGCTAATGCCATGATAATCTCGGGGAAAGCCATCAGAGCGTCAGTCCCGCGCATCAAGAAGGAACCCACTGCAGGGAAGTATGCAGATGCAGATCCGATAAACACTCCCAGGGTTGCCGAGAGGAATGCAATGCATGCACCTGTTAGCAATGACAGCCTTGCCCCGTACAGAACACGGCTGAAGATATCCCTGCCGAAGCGATCCGTCCCGAAAAAGTACTTAGAAGTTGGTGCTTGCAGCCGATCACTTGGATCAATGCGTCCGGGATCATAGGGAGCAACGAAGGGTGCAAGAATCGCCAGAAGAAGGATTAGGCATAAGAGACTGACTCCCACCATTCCTGCTTTTCGCTTGCGCATATACATATATAACGTGTTAGACATCGATATCCTCTTGTCCCTATTAATGATATTGAATTCTTGGATCAAGAAATGCATAAATAACGTCAGTTACGAAATTCACGAAGAGATAAATGAAGGCAACCACTAGCATGATTGCCTGGATAGTTGGGTAATCTCTGCCTAAGACGGACTCCACAACCAATCTGCCAATACCGGCAAGTGCAAATACGCTTTCAGTTACAACTGTACCAGACAGCAATCCGGCAAAAGTGAAACTAAGCACGGTAACAATAGGAATGGATGCATTTCGCAAAGCATGTTGCAGTATAACCCGATAGTTAGTTACCCCTTTAGCGCGTGCAGTATTGACATAGTCTTCCTGGAGTACATCAAGCATACTTGAACGCGTTAGGCGCGCTAGTAATGCAGAGTTCGAAAATCCCAACGTAATTGCTGGCAATATAAGATACCGAAGATTTGCCAAATCACCTGTCGCAAAAATAGGCGGATATCCGGAACTCGGGAGCCAGTGAAGACGTACAGCAAAAGCAAGGATTAGTACTAACCCCAACCAAAATGATGGGATGGATGCACCGAGCAGTGCTATTGTCAACAAGACCTGATCAATCCAGGTATTCCGTTTGATAGCAGCCACAATTCCCGATGGGATACCTACGCAGAAGACTACAATCATTGAAAGAAGCGCAAGCATAACGCTGGTCTCTGCTCGTTCAAGCAACAGCTCAGTAACGGGCTTATGGAACAGAAGCGATTGTCCAAAATCCCCTTGGAAGATCTGGGATACATATTTCACAAATTGCATGCCTATAGACTGATCGAGGCCCATTGCATGCTGTAGCTTCTCGATCTGATCTGCTGTGGCATGCGGCCCCAGCATCACAGACGCTGGATCTCCAGGGATGAAGTGAATCAAGAAGAAGCTCACAATCATCACGATGAGTAATGTGGGCAGCATAGCCAGAACCCGCCGAACCAGGTATGTAACCATTCACTAAGTCCTCCATACATAGAGCTCAGAAGGGGCACCGACACAATGACGGTGCCCCTCTGTTGGAAATCCTCGCTTACTTCAGCCAGATGTTCCAAAAATACGGCCAAAGAAGCGGCGGTTGTTGCGGGTCATCAAGACCTTCTACTTGTTGATTTGCCGCAATGTTTAAGCTGAACGCATCCCCAAGCTTTATCCAGGAGCCCTCCTCGTACTGCAAGGTTTGTATTTCCTCCCATATTGCATATCGGTCATTAAAACTAGTGGATGAATTGAACGCTTCTACAAGAGCATTCTTCTCTGGTGTATCCCACCATCCAGGATATGTCGTACTCATCGGGGCTATCAAGGAAGGATCAGGAACAGGACCGTGCCAAGTCATGAACAATTCCCACTCATCTGACTGACCTCGATATTGAGTTAGAGTAGCCCAATCGTATACTCTCATTTGTATATTGAAGCCGGCCCGCCGCAGCTGATCACTTATTACCATACTCATGGCATACATTTGTTCGTATGATGTGGTAACCAAGTAACGAATAGGCTCCTTATTGTAACCAGCTTGTGCCAATAGCTCCTGCGCTTTTTCGATATCTGCCTGACTATAACTTTCCGTTCCCGCGTCGGTATACCAAGCAGTCCCTTCGGGGAAGACGGAACCATTGACTGCCGCCAGATCACCGAAAGCAGCTAGCAAGATAGGCTCCATGTCCAATGCCGCCAATACAGCTTGCAACATCAAATCGTTTGACATAATGCCTTCCTGGGTATTGCGGAAGAGCATTGGGAACAAGGGCGGCTTAAGCAGGTATGTAGTTACATTTGAGTCAGCTACTAGCGAACTATAGAGATCTGCTGGGATCTGTTCAGCGTAATCATAGTCACCTGCCTGCAGTCCAGCTACACGCGTGCCTGCTTCAGACACGGGGATGAAATCGATTGCGTCCAAGTAGGCATGTCGAGCCCCCCCGTAACCAGTCGGATCACCCTCAGGTGACTTGTAGTCTTCGAAGCGAACTAGCCGGATGTAGCGACCAGAAACCCACTCAGAGAATTCGTAAGGACCTGTACCAATGTACTGTTCCGGCGTTATCGGTTCAATTCCCGCGCATTCAGCGATCTCCTTCGGAATGATACAAGGGCCGCCGTTATTGAACGCAAGCAAACTCTCCATTGGACCAAACGGCTCGTCAAAAACGAGCTTAACCGTGTACTTATCGACAGCAACAGTGTCAACGACGTGTTTGTACATTATGGCGCCGCGAGTGCCGTATTCACCCCAGCGCTCAAGCGAGGCAACAACATCACTTGAATCCATTTCCTCGCCATTATGGAACAGCACGCCTTGGCGCAAGTGGAACGTTACTGCAGTTCCATCAGCGTTTTTCTCATAGGTATCGACCAACAGTGGAATGGGTGAGTAAGTTTCATCAAATGTGAATAATGTTTCGAAAATATGCTGGCCAATCGTACTCGAGAGATCAGATGTTACCACCATAAGATCCAAGTGCGGAGGCTCACCAATCGTGGCATATCGAAGCGTACCACCGTATTGCTGTCCCACAACGCTAAGTCCTGTTAGAACCACCATCAACGACAGAACTATGCATAGCATTCTCTTCCTGCAATTAACCATTCTTCTACCTCCTGTAAACTCTTGCGCGGATCGTGTAGAACCCTTCTATCAACAACCGTGCGTGTTGTATGAGCCCACCTCCTTTGCCGTATGGCAAGGTCAAGACTTAGTCAGATGCTCTTCTAATTCCGTCATCCCTAACTCTCCTGCGTACGCGAAGAGAGCAGTAGCACCACCTGTATGTAGGAACAGGACAACGTCATCTCTCTTAAGAACGCCTCTACGAACATGATCCTGAAGTCCCGCCATAGCTTTGCTGGTATAAACAGGGTCAAGGAAGATCCCCTCAGTTCTTGCCATAAGCTTGATCATTTCGATTCCTTCAGCGGTTACGATTCCATACCCATCTCCTACATAATCCTCACTATTGAAGACATCAATGGCATCTAGATGGCAGGAGATCCCAAGGCGCGAAGCAGCTTGATTTACGTAGTTCGCAACTAGCTCAGAGGCCCCTCCGTGAAACCAGTTCGCGGGCGCAATCCCCATAACACGGATCTTGCTTCCCAATGCAATTCTTCCAAGTTCAAGGCCTGCTTGAGTGCTGTCATAGGAAGCGCAATACAGATGGCTTGGCTTAATCCCAAGCTCTTGGCATTGTTCCACGATTTCGCAGTAACATTTGACATAGGAGATCACATCAGGCGACAGGTCTTTATCGTTCGCTAAGCGCACAACAAATGGATGCTTGCCTTTTTTCTCCAACTCTTCTGCCACTTCATACATGATTTTACTCTGTTCTTCAGCAGTTCCGGTCATTATTTGTACTGAAGCTCCTGCTAACAAATCGAGCAGAAGGTTTCCCTGGATGATGTCGTCCTTGGTTCCGCGGATTCGTCGCAGTACGAGATGTGTTTCCAATTCCAACGCACTGCAGGCTGCTGCAAGCTGTCGTGAGTAGTTTGACTGCACCCCCGCGCCACCGATAATTGTGTCCGCTCCTTCTGCTTTGGCTTGTGCAAGAAGAAACTCGAACATCCGAGTCTTGTTACCTCCAAATGCCAGCCCTGTAAGGTCGTCGCGCTTGATGAAGACCCGTGGCCCATTAAGTGCCTTGGAAAAACGTGGTAGTTCATGAAGTGGTGTGGGCAGGATACCTAGCTGTATTTGTGGAATCGCAGCTATTCTTTCTTTTAGTTGTGCTATGCTTATCATCGTGAACGCACTCCTGTTATTTTTCGATTATGCCGCTCTCATTTTGGCTATCATTTCGATTTCCACAGGAATGTTGCCCGGAAGGTTCGACGTTCCAAGCGCCGCACGAACGTGTCGCCCACGATCGCCGAACACCTTTACCAGAAGGTCAGACGCACCATTGATCACCTTTGGCTGATCATGGAAGTCGTCAGCTGAGTTAACAAATCCGCGCAGTTGCACGACCTCCTCCACCTCCTCCAACGAATCCACTGCCGACTTAATTGCTGCCAGGCAGTTCAACGCGCAGATTTCGGCAGCTTTGCTCGCCTCATCCAATGTAACTTCGCGTCCGACTTGGCCGACATAAACTGCCTTCCCATCACGGATCGGCCCCTGTCCGGAAACGTAAATCAAATCTCCAACACGTTTTGCCGGAACGTACTGTGCTATCGGTTGAGGCACAATCGGAAGCCTAACCCCCAACTCCTTCAACCTCTCTTCAATGCCCATATTGCTCATCCTGTCAACCCCTTTCCGCAAGCTAAGATTCACATAGTTCTCAGTGCACACGTCTAGGTCGATCTATCTACATGTCCCAGCGCTCGCGATATCTCTGCCGCAGTCTTTAGCACTGCGGCGAGCAACTTCTCAGCCTCTTCCGGGCTGTCAAACTCGCGCTTAAGCCCTGTTATGCTAATTGCTCCGACTGTCTCTCCGCCGTATCCGTTAATTGCAGCCGTAAAACACTTAATCCCATCTTCGTGTTCGCCATCATCGATCGCGTACCCGCGCTCCTTCGTAATCTTTAGCTCCGCGAGTAGTCGAATAGGATCCGTTATGGTTGTTGAGGTATGCTTTGTCAGAGGAACTTCTCGAAGGAGATCAACGACCTGGTCTGTGGGGAGGCTACTCAGAAGTGCTTTGCCCACGCCGGTGCAGTAAGCTGGCGCTCGACTTCCAAGCCGTGACATCATAGGCAAACTACGTTGGGTCTCAACTTTGTCAATATATACAACATCATGCCCGTCTAGTATGCACAGGTGAACAGTCTTCTGAGTCTCAGCACTCAGTGTGATGAGGAACGGGTGTGCAGTTTCGCGTAGAGGCATGCGTCGCAACAGCTCGCTTCCAAGCTCTAGGATCTTATTTCCTAGGTAATATATGCCATTACCAGTGGTCTGAATGTAGCCTGCTTGAAGAAGCGTGTTTAGATAACGATACACGCTCGTCTTGTGAATGTCTAGACTGTTTGCCAGTTCAACAGCAGTCATTCCCTCGATACTTCGAGCTAACTCTTCGAGAAGATTGAGCCCCTTTGTTAGAGTTTTGGCATCTCTAATTGTCAAAAACGCAACTCCTTGTAGCGATTATCAGAACTTGTATAGCAGAAACGGAGACTAATGTCAATAGTTCGCATTGCCTCAGTCTGCTGCATGCCACGTGCCAAAGCTCGTTTCATGAAAGATGAGTACATGCGCGAGGGATTGGCGGTGGAGGTAGAGCACAGTCTCCCGGCAACCCGGGTGGAAGGGATTGTTGAGTCATTGATCCTGGATCGTGGAGCACACGAGTACGTGAGAAGCGGCAATGGCCCAGAGCTGATCGCAGTGAAGTATGTCCAGCAGCTAAGCCACTCACTCACCCCAGGCCAACCTATCAAGACGAGCGACC
>JGI10211J34971_10002359_pt1 | contig 15419 bp, 5 predicted proteins | sample Etolagsediment_FD_34971 | JGI IMG/M metagenome (IMG submission 34971) | reverse complement strand
CTCTACGTATTTTTTTTATCTTATCATCATCCATGTTAAAAATATCTTCAGAAAATATCTTTTTAATAATATTAACACCCTCTTGTGAACTATCGTATAAATGATTTTTTTGAATGTCTTCCTCTATCGCCTTAAATGCTGGAAGTGTTTTTATTAAACCTAAAAGGTTATCATTAACTCTATCCTGAGCATCATACAACGTCATTCTATCATTTTTACTATCGTAATGAATGGCTATCTTATAGAAATCATTATTCTTATCCATATTTTTATAGATAAAATAATACAAAGGACCCATATTAAAATACTGGTCAAATCTATTATGAAACTGTGTCGCCGCTGTGCACCATCTTGTTCCTGAACCATAATAACATGAGGCATCTTTGGTGAGTGGTTTAACCACTAAGACTCGGTCATCTTCATATATCTTTTCAGTACCAGATTTTAATTTACTTCTTTGTTCGCTTTTCGTATCACCATAAACCTCTAACGTATCAATAAGGTCCTGAATGTTTTTATATTGATTAATATCTTTGTATTGTAAGTTTTTTCTTACTTTGTCGAATTTTTCAAGCCAATTAATTACACTATCTAAAGGAATAAAAATATTACCAAAGTCATCAAAATTTCTTTTGAGGACCCAGTTTACATATTTGTAATTGGTTCTTTTATTAAATTCATGGTCTAAAAATTCCTCAACTGTTTTTTGTAGTTCAGGATTTTCATCAAACTTCTTTAATATATCTTCTCTTCTTCCTTCTATTAAAAAACTTAAATCCATTAATTAGTTCTATATACGTAATACCACGTTCCGTTTATTTGAGCTTCATTTTCAGTACCATCATACGTTCCTAATGCATTACCCGTACCATCAGTATCAATTGAATCTTCAATCATTTGGTCAACATCAATATAATCTTGAATATTCATCCCTAACTCTTCAATAGTTGCAACGACATCATACATTCTTTCACTTACCAAAGATTCAACCATATCATCTATCATATCTACAGTTGGCTCGCCTTGAGGGTCATCTTTTATGTCTTGAATTTCATCCACTATCTCTTGCATTCTTTCTTCAGCAGAGTCTCGGTCATCTTCTTCATAACCATCACCTAAGAAAATCTCTTCCAAACCTTCATATTCCTCTTCCAATTTTTCAATCTCAGATTCTTGCCAATCGGCTAGCGGTAAATCATCACCATCAAAGTATCCTTCAGGATTTTGTGAAACATCATCTTCGTACATATCTTCCAAATAACTTTTAATCTCACCTTCATCGATGTAGTTCATGATAAAGTCTCGGTTCCAACCTTCCATACCCATATCATCCCATATACTTTGTTGGTGGTCTTTTGCCGCTTCATAAACCTCATCCCATGTTCCTACCGCCCATTCAGTTCCAGTGTCATCACCACCTAACCATTCAAATGTTAATAAATTATAATGAGGATATTCTGTAGGAACTAAGTTATATATTGACTCACCTTCTTCTTCATCCACACTTATACCGTAACTATCTTGAATAACTTCAAATACCGCATTTGCTTTTTCAGCCTCCTCATCATCATATTCATCCAAATTCCATTCGTCATTTTCTTTTCTTTGTTCAGCAGTTGCCAATCTTCTTGCCGCTCTCTGAGCTTCTTGTTGTCTTCTTAATCTTTCTCTTTCTAATCTTGCAGCTTCCTTATCTTTAAAGATTTCTATTTCACGTGAATAATTATTTTTCAAATATTCATCGATTGCAACTTGTATTTCATCATATAAAGGTGTGTTTAAAATCCAACCCCTATTAAATTTATCATCTTTAACATTCCAATACGACTTATCTCCATCGTATTTTTGTAACAAAGCAACTTTATAATTTGTATCGCTTGATTTAGCTTTCTTATCTATAAAGTAGAATAACTTACCATCAATGTTGTAATTATCAAAATGTGATGAAGTATTTCTAGATGCCGTACACCACTTAGTACCCGCACCATAGTAACAACTCGATTGGTGTGTTTTAGGACTTAATACTGTAAACCTATCATTTTCAAAAACAACATCCGCATCTTCTCTCTCATCAACAGTTCTTCTCGCTTTATTTTCATGAGCATTAATAGCGTCAACAATATCATTTAACGAATCATACTGATTAATATCTTTTCTATCCAACACCTGTTGATATTTAATAAACTTCTCAATTGCATTTTTGGCTTTTTCAATATCACTCTTAAAGTTATCTGTTCCAATTACATCACCCAAAAACATTAAGAATTTTTGATTTGGAGATAACCCTCTTGATACCAAAAAGATTTCTTTCATCTGTTCCTGGTTGAACTTATCACGAAACTTTCTTAAGAAATCATCTTTTCTACCTTCTAATAAAACTTGACTAAGACTCATAGTATTCTACTTTTATCATAAATATAAATAAAACTAATTTAAGACAACATTTGAGGTGTCAATATATTTATTAGTATAAACTTTTTCAAACAATTATCAATTATGGGATGTGGATGTAAAAACAAAAACAAACAAACTACTCAAACAGTAAAAACTTCAAATACTCAAACTGTTAAAGAAGCCATCAAAAAAACAGTTGAGAAGTATTACGAGAAAAAATAAATAAGTTTGGGGTTAGAACAGTATTTATAAGGTGAGAGCAATCTCACCTTTTTTTATATTTATTATTATGAAAGAAAAGATTATTAACATATTAACCAACGGGAGTGATAATCAAATCCAAAGTTTAGTTAATACAGTATTTAATGGTGATAGTGAATTATTCATGTCTTTCCTTGAAAAGAATGGTCTATTAAGTGATGAAAACATTTACGATTATTTGATTGAGGAAATGCCAATGACTTATCTTTCAAAAAAGTTTAAAACCAATCCAGATAAAACAACGAAATACATTGTTGATAATTATTTTAATGATGTTACGTCAGAAAACGGACGTTACATATTCAGATTAAATAATCGTGAGGATTTATCTATTTTCTTTAAAGATGATGGTGGTAGTGATATGGGTTCAAAAAAATTAGCAAAACTTATTCTTCAAGAGGATTGGTGGGAACCGTTTTACGACGCACTACAAGACGTATATGATGAAGTTATTGAAAACCTAACACCTGAAAATCTTAAGTTATTAGCCGAAAAAATTAATGATGAATTGTCAGGTTCTAAAATAGAACCTGAAACTTCATTATTAGAAGATATTGCAATAGACCAAGGTCACCCTGATTATGTCGAACTATCAGCAGATTTATTGTTAAACACAATATTCGAAGAAAAAGAATCTACAAAATATATTCTTGACCGTGAAGCGGTAGACACCAGTAGTGAACTTTATTCTCTATATTATAACGCTTACAATAGTGCATATGTTGATGAGAAATGGGAGAATCTAACAAATGAATTAAAATCACTTTTAGGTATTGATAATATTGGTGAATATAGAAGTAAAAAAGTAAAAAATTATAAAGGTGAAGAAGTTAATATAAATGATTATTTCATTGATGTAACCAACTTTTTACCCGATGTTATTCAATCAACTTTTGATGACAAATACATGAATGACGATTATAGAAATCAGTTTGAGTATTATGGTGATTTTGAATCTTTTGTTCAAGAGATGATATACGAAGATGTGATTGAAGGTGGTAGTCTATCTATTCCGTATTACGATTATCCTGACCACGACAGAGTCGAAAGAAATATGAATGAGATGTTTAGAGATTATATTTAAAGAATCTTCTTCTCTAATTCTTCAATTTCAATTTCTCTTTCATCCAACATTTTTTCCTGTTCCTTAACCGCTTCAAATAATAATGAGATTACTTGACCATATTGTAATCTATATCCAGTCTCTTCATCACCCAACACAACCTCAGGTAATACTTCTTTAACCTCTTGAGCAATAAAACCAATATCTTTTCTTCCTGATTCATCCATTGGTTTACCCAATAAGTTTTCTTCTCTCCATATAAATTCAACACCACGAAGTGATAGTACTTTTTGCAGTGGGTCTGAAATTCCTGTGATATTATCTTTTAATCGCTTATCAGATGGTCCTGCAGGCCCTTTTGGTCCTTTGTCACCGCCAGGTCCTTTAGTTGCTTTCTCACCTTTGATACCTTTAAAACCTTTTGAACCTTTCTCACCTTTATCTCCAGGTCCTGAGGTTTCACCTTTAATACCTTTTGAACCAACACCTCCAGGTCCTTTGAGACCTTTAATACCTTTATCACCACTATTGTTTTCACCCTTAGCACCTTTTTCTACATTATTTGGTCCTGATGTTCCTTTGACACCTTTAATACCTTTATCTCCATTGATACCCTTATCTCCTGGAGGTCCTGCTGGTCCTTGTGGTCCTGGTAACCCTTCAGGTCCTATCGGCCCTTTTGGTCCCGTTGGTCCTTTATCTCCTCCTGTTCCTGTTGGTCCTTGAATACTTTTGAACCCTTTTGGCCCTTTTGCCCCTTCAGGACCTTTTAATCCTTTTGACCCTTTTGACCCTGCAGGACCAATAAGTCCACCAATTAATAAAGTTTCATCATCCAATGCTGTTTCTTCAAATACCGCCCATTGTGGTGAATCAGAAATAAATAAATCACCAGCTACACCTGTAACTCTTAAGAATGTTGGGTCAGTACCCGCAACAGTATATGTTGATTGTAACACACCTAAACTACTATATCTTTTGATTTGTGAACCTGCAGTATAACCAACAAAGACAACAAAATCTACGATACCTGAGGTCATTGGTATTCTCCATTGGTTAAACATTAAGTTTTTACTTACAAATGGTGTGGCTTCTCCACCATCCATATCGGCTTGTGACATTACACCAACAGGTGCATTAAATGTTATTTTAAATGCGGGTCCTCCAAACTGAGAAACACCACTACCTGTTGTAGTATTTTGAAATTCATTTAGTGTAGTATATGAACCTGAACCACCCGCAGATGTTACATATGAGCCACTATTATTATCATATGCAGATACAATATCACCATCACTTGATGGTACACCATAAAGTTCTGTAGCAACAGGTGGAATCGGCATCATATCACCTGTACCTCCTCTATATACAGATACAAATCCGTTACTTGCTCTTAATACGTAGTTACGAGTCGCAGTTAATGTAAATGTAGTGTAGTCACGTAAAGTTGAGATTGTTGCAATTGATGCTGTATATGTTGATGTTGTAGGGTTATATTCATACAATGTAACAGACACACCAGCATCGAAACCTAACACATATAAAGTACCACCATAACGGTCAACTCTAAAGGCAAATTCATCACCTCTATATCTAACATCTAACATCGGACCTACTTGGTTAATACCAATACTAATTGGTTCGTCAGATGAAATAATATCACCGATATTAAGCAAGCTTAATGTGGTAGTTGTAGTTACATTTGTATTGAACGCTCCGTTTTTATATAGACTTACACTAGGACTTGTACTAGCATTACCCACAACCAAAGATGATGTAACTGCCATTGCACCATAACTATAATTTCCGTCAGGTGAACCATATATACTACCAATCGGTCCTTTTTGCCCTTTTGGTCCTGTTGGTCCAAACTGACCTTTATTACCAGAGATAGCCTTATCACCTTTTAAACCTTTTAAACCTTTTGGTCCCTTATTACCTTGCGGACCAATCGGTCCTTTTTCAGTTGATGTAGGTCCTTTTAGACCTTTTCTACCTTTATCACCTTTTAAACCTTTTGAACCTTTATCTCCAACAACACCTTTAACTGTTTTTAAACCTTTTGGTCCTTTCTCACCTTTATCTGTTGAGGTTGGTCCTTGAGGTCCTATTGGACCTTTGTCAGTCGATTTTGGACCTTTATCACCATTTGCACCCAATGGACCTTTATTTCCTTTATTTCCTCTTTCTCCCTTATCTACAGGGTCAGTATTTACCGCACCTATTCCACCTTTAATCCCTTTAAATCCTTTATTTCCATTACCACCCTGAGCACCATCAGGTCCTTTAGGTCCTTTAAATCCTTTATCACCTTTATTACCTTGCGGTCCTTTATTAGTAGATTTTAAACCTTTGTCACCTGTCGTTACATTCTGAGTACCTTTTGGTCCCGTTGGTCCATTTGGTCCTGTTGGACCTTTCGGTCCTTTAAATCCTTTATCACCTGGCTCACCCTTATCTGTAGACTTAGCACCTTTGAACCCTTTATTACCTGTTATCCCTTTTTCACCTAACGCACCTTTTGGTCCGTCACCACCTTGAGCACCTCGTGGTCCTTTATCACCACCATCACCAACATCTGTAGACTTTGGACCTTTTAAACCTTTTGGTCCTTGGTCACCTGTTACGTTTCCTGCGGGTCCTTGAGGTCCTAACGCACCTTTTGGTCCTTTAATTACGGCACCTGAAACACCTTGCGGACCTCTAAATCCTTTTGGTCCTTTGGCTCCTTTTGGTCCTTTCTCACCTTTTTCATTTCCTACAGGTCCTTGTGGTCCTTGTGGTCCTCCTTCACCAGCAGTCCCAACTGCACCTTTTGGTGATGAACCTATTCCACCGTCAGGTCCTTTAATACCTTTTGGTCCAACACCACCTGGGTCACCTTGTGGTCCTGGTGCTGTATTTGTTGGTCCTTGAGGTCCCTTATCACCATCAAGACCTATCGCCCCTTTTTCTGACGAACCAATTGCACCTTTGAGTGCTTTTGTCCCTTTTAGACCTTTTCCTCCTGGTTGTCCTTTTGTACCCTTATTAGTACCTGTCGGTCCTTGTGGACCTCCTTCTCCTTGCGGACCTTTTGGTCCTTGAGCTTCAACGGCTTGTGGTCCTAAACCACCTCTAATACCTTTAAGACCAATCGGTCCTTTTGGTCCTTTATCTCCTGTTTCATTACCCGCTGGTCCGACATTACCTTTATCACCCAACGCACCGATGGGTCCTTTAATCGACGCACCTAATGCACCTTTTGGTCCCTTCGTACCTTTTGGTCCGACTGGTCCTTGTGGTCCCTGAGGTCCTTTATCTGCATTTGGTCCAAGTATACCTGGTATACCTTTATCAGCAATGAATCCTTTTTCACCATTTGCACCTTGATTACCTCTGACTTCTTTTGGTCCTTTTAAACCTTTAAGTCCTTTAATACCTTTGATACCCTTATCACCTTTGTCTGTTGAAGTGTTACCTCTAATACCTTTATCACCAGGTGCTGAAATTGAACCTCTATCTCCACCAACACCTTGAACGGCTTTTTCTCCTTTAATTCCCTTAATACCTTTTGGACCTTTCTCTCCTTTGTCAGATAATTCACCTTTTGGTCCCTTTTGTCCTTTGTCACCATCTATTGAACGGTCACCTTTTACACCGTCACCACCTTGTGGTCCGTATAAACCTTTTCTACCTTTCTCACCTTTGATACCTTTGGAACCTTTTTGTCCTTTGTCATCACCTTTTGGACCTATTGGACCGACTGGTCCTGTTGATGATATATTTCCTATATCACCTTGAGCTCCTTGAGCTGGCTTTAATCCTTTATCTCCTGTTAATCCTTTTGGACCTTTCTCACCCTTATCTCCCTTATCTGTTGACTGTAAACCTTTGTTTCCTGCAGAACCTGTACCTCCTTGAAGTTGTTTTGGTCCTTTATCACCGACCAAGCCTTTTGGACCAACTAAACCTTTGATACCTTTTAAACCTTTTTCACCAGTGTCTCCACCTGCACCTGTTGGACCTAATTGTCCTTTGATACCTTCTGTACCTTTTAATCCTTTGTTTCCTTTATCTCCTGTGGGTCCTTTTTCACCTGGCTGTCCTTTGATACCTTTAAATCCTTGCGGACCTTGTGGTCCACCATCACCCAATGTACCTTTATTACCTTTATAACCTTTAATACCTTGCATTACACCAACCCATTCACCTTTGTTGTCAATGATTTTGGTTGCACCAACATATACCTCTTGATTCGTATCTAAACCATAAGATTCAAATGGTGTTGAAAGGTCTTTTATTCTGAATATTTTGTTTTTCATAAAGGTTTCTCCATTCTCCTCAATGGATAAATCAAGATAACCGTCAGAGGTCATCTCCATAATGTAGTTTACATCTGAACTACCAGAAAACCTTATAAATGGATTTGAATTGGTGGTATCACCTGAAGGATATATAATTATGTCTTTTGCCATTACTTAACTTGAGATTTTAACCAGTTTATTTCGTCTCCCATGTGGTCAATCTCTACTTGATGCTCCTTAATCGCCTCAACAATAAGAGCATTTAGTTTGGCGTAATGTATACCGTAATAACCATCACTCCTTCTGAAAACAACCTCAGGAAATAATTTTTGTACACTCTGAGCAATCATACCGATTGAATGTAGTTTCTGTCTTTCACTTAATTCACCGTAATATGCATATTTCTCGTTCCAATCATATTCTTTAACTTCAATTGTCATTAACGAATTCAACGCATTACCAATAGTTCTAATACCCGTTTTTAATCTTTCATCAGACGCTGAACATAAGGAGCATTCTGATATCTGACATGGATTAATAAATTGACCTGTGATGTCCCATAAATGTATTTTAGGATTAGAGTGGTCCGCATCCCATATCGTATAAAATTCATTATCATCAAGACATAATGGAATTCCAATAATACAGTCTTCACATGTATCAGTTGTATATACATAATCTAAATCTTGTAAAGCGCCAGATGTTGGTGAGTATACCGAAGTATTAGAAGGATTTCCACATGGTGGAAGGTTATTTTCACACACAGCACATTCGACTATAGGGTCTNNGTGGTTACTTGCAATTTNATGTAAATAACAACCACCACCACTAGGACCTACATCACCTTTTGGACCTTTTTGACCTTTAAAATCTGCAGGGTCAGAANNTGGCTGTCCTTTTTGACCTTTATCACCATCTGCAGCATCACTACCTGCACCGTCACCTTTTTGACCTTTATAACTTTTTACACCCTTATCACCTTTAGCACCTTCACCACCTTTTAGTCCTTTATATCCATCAAGACCTTTTGGTCCTTTTAATCCTTTTTCTCCTTTATCTGCTTTATCACCCTTGTCTGGATTACCTAGACCACTTACCCCATCTGCACCTTTTGGTCCTTTATCACCGCCAGGACCCTGTAAGAATGAAGGAGCACCTTTTGGTCCTTTTGGACCTATCGGTCCTTTAACTGTTGATTTATCTCCGACAGCACCTTTAGTACCACCAATTCCACCTTCTCCTTTGTCTCCTTCAATACCTTGTAAACCTTTGTTTCCTAACGCACCTTTACTACCTTGAGGACCTGTAGTTGTACTGTTATCGCCTTTATCACCAGATAAACCTTTATCAGCACGTACCCCGACAATACCTTTTTCTCCTTTGAGACCTTTAACTGATGATTTGGGTCCTTTTGTTCCTTGCGGCCCTATGGTTGTTGAGTCGTCTCCAACAGGACCTTTATTACCTTTAAATCCTACCTCACCCTTAGGACCACCAGGACCTATATCGGATTTAGATATATCTGTTGGTCCTTGCGGTCCTTTATCGGCAGCTGCACCTGTGGTTGTACCAATAAGACCTTTATTTCCTTTTAAACCTTTTAAACCTTTTATACCTTTAAGACCTTTTGGTCCCACCGCACCTTTTTGACCTTTATCACCACCAGGACCTATTAATGCTGATTTAGCACCTTTTTCTCCTTTATTACCCTTATCACCTAAAGGTCCTTGTGGTCCTGTTGGTCCTTGCGGTCCTTGCGGTCCTTGCGGTCCACCAATTCCAACAGAGCCTTTTACTGTAGATGCAGTACCTCTATCACCGTCATCACCTGTTATTCCTGAATTACCTGTCGGTCCTCTTTCACCTTTTTCTCCATCAATGGCTCGGTCACCTTTTAACCCTTTAAGACCTTTATAACCTTTAACTGTCGATGTATTACCACGAGTACCTTTAATACCTTTTGGTCCTGTGACACCTTGTGGTCCTACGTCACCACCAGTTGCAATAATACCTTGGTCACCCACTTCACCTTGTGGACCTGTAGATGAACTTACAATACCTTTAGGTCCTTTTAAACCCTTAATACCGATAATACCTTTATTACCTTCAGGACCTTTTAATCCCTTTAATCCTTTTTCACCTTTTAATCCTTTACTACCAACGGCACCTTTATCACCATCAGGTCCTACTGGTCCTACAGAACCTTTTGTACCAACAAAACCTTTTTCACCAAGCAATCCTTTAAAACCTTTTGGTCCTTTTAATCCTTTGATACCTTTAAGACCCTTATCTCCTTTATCTCCATTATCACCCGTGGCACCAATCGGTCCTTGGTCACCATTATCTCCCGATGTTGCAATAAAACCTTTATCACCATCAGGACCTTTAATACCTTTGTAACCTTTTATACCTTTAAGACCTTTTTCACCTTGAGGTCCTCTTTCACCCTTATCACTATCAGGTCCTTTATCACCAATCACATTTGTTGGTCCTTGCGGTCCTTGTGGTCCTCCACCACCTAATAATCCTTTTGGACCTTTGGTACCTTTAATACCTTTAAATCCTTTTTGACCTTTGTCTGCACCTTCACCTGAATCTGAAATAGGTCCCTTATCACCTGTATCGGCAATTGAACCCTTAAGACCTTTTAGACCTTTAATACCTTTTCTACCCTTTTGACCTTTGAAACCTTTGTCTCCCTTATCTCCAAGTGTACCTTTTGCCGAATCATCACCAGTTAGACCGACATCACCTGAAGTTGTGATATCACCTTTAAGTCCTTTAATACCTTTAAGACCTTTTGTATTTTTCTCACCTTTATCTCCTTGGAAACCTTTGTCAGTCGATGTAGGTCCTCTTTCACCCTGTGGTCCTTGAACACCTTGAATACCTAACGCACCTTTTGGTGATGAACCTATTGAACCTTCAATACCTTTAATACCTTTTGGTCCAACAGGACCTTGAGGTCCTTGTGGTCCCTTAATTGTACCAGCAGGTCCTGTGTCACCTTTGTCTCCGACAAAACCTTTATCTCCTTTTGACTCATCAAAACCTCTCGCACCTTTATTGGCTTTTAATCCTTTTTCACCTTTACCACCTGGTTGTCCTTTTGTTCCTTTGTCATTACCCGTTGGACCTTGAGGTCCCTGAATACCAACCTCACCTTTTGGACCTTGAGGTTCAACTGATTGTGGTCCGATACCACCAGTAATACCTTTAAATCCAATCGGACCTTTTGGTCCTTTATCTCCTTGAATATTCCCTGCAGGTCCTTGTGGTCCTTTATCAGCATTTGAACCTGTTGGTCCTTTGTCTGATGGACCGTACTCGCCTTTTGGTCCTTTAACACCCTTTGGACCAACTGGTCCTTGTGGTCCTTGTGGTCCTTGGTCGGCAACAGGACCTATTGGTCCAATCTCACCTTTATTGGCTATTAAACCTTTATTACCCTGAGGACCACCAGGTCCTCTAACTTCTTTTGGTCCCTTAAGACCTTTAATTCCTTTATCACCCGTCTGACCAAATTCTCCTTTGTCAGTTGATGTTGAAGCTTTTGGTCCTTTGAGACCTTTATCTCCTTTGGTGCCTGTGGCGTTTCTATTACCCTTAAGACCTTTAATTCCTTTATCACCTGTTGGTCCCTGAACACCTTTATCATAATATGGGAAACCTTTCCAATTACCTGAACTGTCAACTAATTCAACTCCATCGTCATCGTAAATTGATGTATTGGCTTTTATATTTAGACCACCACGTAAAATGTATAAATTATTAAATGTACCTGCAGTCATATTAATACTATTTGTGGTACCACTAAACACCAATTTGGTTGGGTCCACGAAAATAGCATTACTTGTAGATGTATCTCCCGTGAATAAAAATTCACCACTCGCAGGTATTATTTTAATGTTCTTAGCCATTTAATACTTTCGCTTTCAATAGATTTATTCTTTGTCTTAATTGTTTAATACGAGTATCTTGCTCTTGAACCGCACCGATACCAATTGCAACTAATTTTCCGTACTCTAATGTTAAATATCCGTCATCACGAGTCAATACTACTTCAGGAACAACTTCTTCCATTTCCTGAGCAATAAAACCAATATCTTTTCCTTTATAAAGATGTGCATGTCTTATACCACCTTTCCACGTAAATTGAACACCACGTATTTTTTGTATACGAGATAAATTACCTTTAAGTGTTCTAATGTTATCTTTTAATCTTTCATCCGAAGCTGGTCCTTGAGGTCCTTTTGGTCCTGCTGGACCCTTATCTCTCTCAGGACCTGCAGGTCCTTTTAGACCTTTTTCACCAACAGGTCCTTGAGGTCCTTTGTATTGAGTTAATGAAGAAAAACCTTTTTCACCCTTATCACCACCATCACCCGTATCTCCTTGCGGACCTCTAACACCTGAAGGACCCGCAGGACCTTTTTCTCCTTTGCTTGGTGATTTTAAACCTTTAGGTCCTTTATCCCCTTGAGGTCCTTGACCTCCTACCACACCCTTAAGACCTTTTAAACCTTTTGGTCCGTTACCCCCAAAAGGTCCTGCGACACCTTGGGGTCCCTTAACTGTTGATTTAGCACCTTTTTCACCTACACCACCTTTAATACCTTTAATACCCTTATCACCTTTTTCACCTTGTGGTCCTTGAGGTCCATCGGGTCCTAAATCTCCTTTTAATCCTTTTACTGTAGATTTATCACCTTTAGGTCCTTTATCACCAGTTATTGTTGATTTGTAACCTTTTTGACCTTTATCTCCTTGAGGTCCTTTTGGTCCTGCTGGACCACCAGGTCCAACAGGTCCTTTAACCGTAGATTTTAAACCTTTTGGTCCTTTGGCAGTTGATTTTAAACCTTTATCGCCTACGGGTCCTTTGTTTCCTTTATCGGGTGCCTCACCTTCCGCACCTTTTGGACCCTTTTCTCCTTTATCAGAATTTGTTGGTCCCTGTGGTCCGACTACGCTAGATTTATTACCGATAATACCTTGCGGTCCTGTTATACCTATAGGTCCTTTATCTGCTGTAGTTCCTTTTGTTCCTTTCTCACCTTTTTCATTACCTGTCGGTCCTTTTAAACCTTTGGCAGTTGATTTTAAACCCTTTATACCTAACTCACCTTTTGGTCCCTCAAGACCTTTTATACCCTTAATACCTTTATTACCGATAGGTCCTTTATCGCTCGAAGCTGGTCCTTGTGGACCTTTTTGACCTTTGTCTGCTTGAGGTCCCAACGCACCTTTTGGACCCTTTTGTCCTTTATCAGTTGATTTTGGACCTTTGGTACCTTGTATACCTTGAGGACCACGGTCAGAAGAATTTGTCCCAGCAGCACCAGTATCTCCAATAGGACCTGTCGGTCCTTTTGGTCCTTTAAGACCCTTATCGTTACCTTGAGGTCCCTTTAGACCTTTAATACCTTTAAGTCCTTTATCTGTAGATGTAATACCTTTATTACCTTTATTGGCTTGGTCACCTTGTGGACCTTGTGGTCCTAATGCACCTTTAGATGAAATATTACCTCTACCTCCTTGAGGTCCTTGGTCTCCTCCTCCACCTAATGCACCTTTAATACCTTTAAGACCTTTATCACCAGTCTCATTTGATGTCGGTCCTCTTTCACCTGTCGGTCCTTGACCTGCTCTGACACCTTTGTTTCCGTCGCCTCCTTGAGTTCCACGAACTTGTTTAGGTCCTTTTAATCCCTTAAGACCTTTGATACCTTTAATACCCTTGTCACCTTTGTCTGAAGATGTATTTCCTCTATCACCTTTTAAACCTTTTGGTCCGTTACCACCAATATCACCATTAAATCCTCTTACTTGCTTGGTTCCTTTTTCACCTTTAATACCTTTTGGCCCTTTTTCACCTTTATCTGAAACTTCACCAACAGGACCCTTTTGTCCTTTATCACCATCAGTGCTTCTTACACCTTTACTACCATCGGTACCTTGGTCACCAAATAGACCTTTCCTACCTTTCTCACCTTTGATACCTTTGGAACCTTTTTGTCCTTTATCGTCTCCCTTTGGCCCTGTTGGTCCAACAGGTCCTGGTATAGAAATCAAACCTAAAGGTCCAACTGCACCTTTGATATTTTTTTGACCTTTGTCTCCTGTAATTCCTTTTGGACCTTTGTCACCCTGTTGACCTTTGTCGGTAGATTTTAAACCTTTCTTACCGTTATCACCTGTAAGACCAAAAACACTTTTTGGTCCCTTAGTACCTTTAAGACCTTTTGGTCCTTTTATACCTTTAAGACCCTTAAGACCTTTGTCTCCTTTGTCTCCGTTATCTCCTGTGGCTCCGATTGGTCCTTGGTCTCCATTATCACCTGATGTAGAAATAAATCCTTTATCACCCACAAAACCTTTAAGACCTTTATAACCCTTCTGACCTTTAATACCTTTGATACCCTTATCACCCTTGACACCAACATCAGCATTTGGACCTTTATCTCCAACAGAGTTGATAGGTCCTTGTGGTCCTTGGTCTCCACCGCCACCTAATAGTCCTTTAGGTCCTCTAATACCCTTAATTCCTTTTAGACCTTTTTGTCCTTTATCTGCAGTTTCACCAGCGTCTGATATTGGTCCTTTATCACCCGTATCAGAAATACTACCTTTAATACCTTTAATACCCTTAAGACCTTTTAGTCCTTTGAATCCTTTTAAACCTTTATTACCTTTATCACCGACAGCACCTTTTAACGAAATGGGTCCTTTATCACCAACGCCATCGGTTATTGTGGTATTTCCTTTAACACCCTTAATACCTTTGATACCTTTTGTACCTTTTGGTCCTTTAGCCCCTTTTTGACCTTTGTCAGTTGATGTTGGACCTTGAGGACCAGTAGGTCCTTTACTACCTGAGTTACCTAAGGTACCTTTGTTTCCATCAAAACCTTTATTACCTTTGATACCCTTATCACCTTTTGATGAAGATGCACCAGTGTCACCAGGATTTGTTTGGAAACCTTTATCTGCAGCATTACCTAATAAACCTTTATTACCATCAGAACCTTTCTGACCTTTTGGTCCACCTTCCCCTTTAAGACCTTTTGAGTTACCTTTCCAATAACGGTCAGGAGTGATACTACCCACACCTTTTTGTGAGATATCACCTCTTAATAATAAGTTGGAATCTATTCTTAATTCTTGACTAATGGTATCGAAAACGACCATTTGGTCACCATTAGTACCTCCTGAAAAAACTAACGTACCATCAGACTCAACAGTCAATGCAATTTTATTACCTTGAGCGTTTTCAAATAAAATATATGGTCTACCCGTGGACGGGTCTGGTACTATTTTTATGTTCTTAGCCATTAACTACAGTTCAAAGGTTTTTTATTCTTCTATAAATACTAATAAAAAAGTTTATTACGCTTAACTATAACTATTTTATC
>JGI10211J34971_10002358_pt1 | contig 15425 bp, 21 predicted proteins | sample Etolagsediment_FD_34971 | JGI IMG/M metagenome (IMG submission 34971) | reverse complement strand
CCACGCCGATAACTTTGTAATTGTTGTACGTGGTCTTTTCGGTACCATCCGAAGCAAATCGATCAGAAATAACCTCCCCCGTAAAGAAAGAGATAGGCGGTCCGAAGTTACTGGAAAGTTGGACTGCATAAACATTTCCTGAAGTCTGGGTTACGGACTGGATCGAGTAACCAAAGTCAAGAAAGTTGAAAGAGTCCCTGGGTCGGATTGCAACCATCCTCATGGCCATGTCCTGGCTCATAGAGGGATACATATAACAAGCACCAGGAAGTGCAGTTCCTACACCAGCAGTACCTGAAATGAAGTATCTAAATGAATAATTGAGCCCAACATACGCTTGATTAGCGTACATATAAAGTTCATAACCACGCCTCCAACGAGTCCACATGGACGCGTAGTTGTAATCAAAAAGAATACTGAAATCCTTTAAGTTAAAGTCAGGGCGAAATTTTTGTTTGAATGGTAGTGGGCGGTTTAGCTTTGAAGCATTACTCGACCCTTGGATTTTGTCAAACGCGAAGCTTGACTTTTTTGGCTGGTGTCCTTTCCAGCCAAAGTCGTCTCCGCGTTTGGGTGCCATGGATCAATAGAAACCGCCTTGAGCAAAAATAGTCACTCCAGAGGGGCTTAGTCCGCCAGAAACAGCGGCAGGACCGTCACCGATATAGCCGATGGCGAGGATGTAGCCTTTTTCGAGATAAAGAGCTTCGGACTTACCGATCTCAATCGGACGGATCAGATTAGTGTCCCCAGTTTGAGGGGTAGGAGCAACCGTGGCGGGAAGCTCAACACGCTGAATAAGTCCTTCAGTGTCGCCAGAAAGACCCACTTCGAACTTACCAATCATCATCGATGCGGAAGTCGAAGGAGCTGCCTGATCAGGTGCGTAGATGTAAACACCAAATGCAGCGCTTCGAACACCACCGTCGTTTGGGTAACCTTCGTTGGAAACAACAAACAGGTCCTCAACCAGAGCACCATCTTCAGAAGGTACGTCGCCAACACGAACGAGCTGGATAAGACTCCCAAACTCAGGACTGCTTGTGTTCGAGATTGCCCCAGTGCCACTATTAACCTTGGCGCCCCGGATGAAGGGACGATCAACCATCAATGGTTGCTTGTTCGTGCTAGTTGAGGCCATTACGTGCTCTAGTTAAGGTTTGTGCTACTGAACAGGTGTAGCCTGTGTGGGAGATGTAGCTGGCTCAGCTCTAATTATGCGCTCTTCTTCTTTTTTCTTTTTATTCTCTTCAAGTCTGACAAGCAAATCGGACAAAACTTCTGGATTACCAAACATTTCCATAATCACTTGCTGGTAATTTTTGAGCCTATCATCCTCACTTTGAGTCCTAGCCTCTTTCTCCTCCATACGACGCATAAACTCACCGAGTCGCTCACCAGCGGGACGGCGGTAGTATTCTTGCTCTCGAGGAGGAAGGCCTTTAAATGCACGAACGGCGCCGCTAATACCTTCCGCTATATCGGCTGCCTTGTTTACGTAATACCCAAAATCTTTAGTTTCTTTAGGTGACTCCTGCGAAGGGGGCATTGAGCCATAAACTTCTTTCGCTGCTGCACTACCTTCAGCAGCATAACGAGGAATATCTACGCCTAAATCTAAACCAGTGGTATAGAACTTCAGCGGATCTATTCTAAAAGAACCCGTAGTAGTCATTGCGAAAAACCCCCGTACTTAAAGTTTACTATCAGCGACCTAAAAGAACATTTTCAAGCAGAGCCTGACCTCTCTGCAACTTATTCATAGGAATTGGACGAGTTGCGTCCATGAGGTCAGCGGATCCTTGATTACCATCGACCTCAAAAGAAGCTGTTGCCTCAGCGTTACCGATAGGGTTAGCCATCTCATTATCGGAACCCATCTGTGTACCCACGGTTCCGGTATTAACGGTTTCGGGAGATTGCTGGCTAGCGGCTGGGTTAGCTAGAGCACGACGTTGCATCTCGTAAGCCAGACCAGGGAAGTTCTGTGCCCAGACTTCGAGGTCTGTTGACATCGTAGGGGAGCTGCCGGTACCTCCGGCGTACTTCATGAGCTCACGTTTAACCTCTGGTTGAGCGGAATAAGCAGCGCGATCACGGTAATAGTCAGCAATGTTCTTATACCGCTCAGGGCTCATAGGCTCCATTAAACGCTCGACCGCAGCAGCCCGTGGGTCGGCCTGAGCAAGCTGTTCACGCCGCTCACTAGCACGATCACCATTGGTCACAATGGGAGCGGGAAGTGTGGGATCAACGTTGGAACCGCCAGGGGGAACTGCACCAGGAACGGCGGGAGGAGCAACCGTCGGGTCGATCGGAGGAACTCCAGGAGGTTGAGCAGTCACAGGAGCTTCAAGAGTCGGGCTGGGTTGCATTTCAGGCTGGCCAGCCATTTGATCAACTGCTTCGTTAACACCTTGAGGCATTGAGGGGGCTCTGTCGCCGCCTCCAGCCATACGTGAGATACCGGCGGCAGCTAAACCACCGGCAGCCAGACCGAGACCCGCAAGGACTTCAGGCGGAACATTACGAAGTAGACCGCCCATGTCAGTAACTTGAACTCCAGCTGCTGCGTTACGGAGCATATTTGGGTCCAAAACACGCACGTCAACGTCCTGGACAGCCTGATCAGCCATCCTGCCTGCGGAAGATTGAACAAGAGCACCCGGATCACCAGGGCGAGTCATCGCAGAGCCACGGGTGGGAACCATCGGTCCTCCCTGAGCCAAACGAATAGAGGTGGGTAGATCGTTACCTGCCTCGATAAAGCTAATAACTTTGTTGCCGTTAGGTCCGGTAACAGCCTCAATAACTTCAAGCATTGATGCGCCAGTCCTCTGCGCCAGAGGGGCAGAAAGATCAGCGATAGCTCGATACGTACCAGGATCAGCTGCGCGAAGAGACATAAGCTCATCGCTCATCCGTGGAACGTTGAACTGTGGTTCAGGTGCAGTGACATCCACAGCTCGGGTCGAAGCCGGAACTGAGGTGGTGCGAGGGACTTGACTCAGTCGAGCTTGACGAGCAGCTTCCTCAAGAAAAGAAGGACTAGCGCCACGTTGCTGAAGAAGCATCAAGATCTCAGGATCAACACGTCCCATAAGACCTGCTTGCTCCGCTTCGGAGGCAACACCGCGCATCCGAGAAGCAGAAGATTCGGCAGGAAGAGCACGCTGCTCAGAACGAATAATATCCGTAACATTTTCACTCGCAGATTTACGAGGGGAGTAAATCTGCGCTCCTTTTCCGGGTTGACGGATATCGAGACGAAGTTGAGACCCCTGAATAGGTTCAGGTGCACGAGAAGGACGGATTTTCTCAATCGCTTCCCTTACTTCTCGTGCTTGCTGAGGCGTAATTCCTTTACCACCAAGAGCACGCTGAATAAGATCAAGAGTATCGTCCGCACCTGACCTGGCGCCCCTTGCAAAGTCGGAAAGACCTTGGATAATCTTTAAAAACCCTTCGGGAGACGCCACAGGGATACAGAGCTAGCTGTATATGAGTTTAGCGCCAATTAGCGTAAAAATAGAGTCGATCAGAGCGAGAAACATCCGGAGGACCCGGAATAGCCTGAATAAACTCTCCTCCGCTTCTTTCAAACCGATAACGAGAAGCCACGGGGTCTCGATAGTTAGGTACGTAAAGCATCTGCGCCAAACGATCACACTCGTAAAGATAATTTTCGCGCCAGATACGCGCAGTTTCACGTTTATCTTGAATATTGATTGAGCGGCTAACGTCACCGAGGATCGTTTCCTGTCGACTCGTAGCGCGGCCCGTTGCTAACTCAGTTAAACGCTCAGCCTCTTCACAACGTTCGACCTGTTGAACAATCTTGTCGTAATAAAACTCACTAGGGATGCTATTACAAGCCTCAAGAAGTCGTGCGTAGTCACCAGCTGGAACTGTGGCGATATTATATGCTAAATGATACGCAACACGACTAAAGTTAAAGTCATCTAACGCGTAACCAAAAACCTGGGCAGGATTTCGCGTCAGCTGATTAACAGCTGAATAGATAATCTCCCTTTTAGACGCGTCAGTAGTCGTGGCGTTAAATACAACGCCCTGCTGAGCTAAATAACTCTGAATCTGTTCAAGTTCGTTCGAAGTTAATTGCGCCACGACCTAAAAACACCTATTTGTTTTATTCTACGTACACCGAACCCGTAGCAAACACTTCTTGCCAATCAACTCGCTTGATTGACTCGAGCTGTTCGAGCTTGCTGAACCGCTCACCAGGCAAAGACTGTCGAAGTTCGACGATTTCTTTGGCTGTTTTTAGTCCAACACCAGGAAGACACTGAGTTAGACCCTCAGGAGTCAAATTATTTAAGTTAATCCGGTCATCGATGGGAGGAAGAGGCTTAACTACCTTGGGTGCATCCTCTGCGTTTTGAATTCTTTTACGGCCACGGCGTGTACTCAACGAATTTGCACTCGGTTGAGGTTCTTTATCTTCTTTGAAGTCGTCAACCTGGTCTTTGTGAGCAAAAAACACCTTACCTGAGGTGCTAGATCGCACCATCAGGTACTCACCTTCATCGTGGGTTGAGATTACGTCAACTTTGATCCCACTGGGTTTGTAGAGGTGTGCAGCCATCATCTGAGGCAGTATGTAGCCAGTACTTTAGTGCAAATCCAGTTAAAATAAACTCATTAGTCGTAGAAAGATGCCCCAACCCCGTATTGCAGGTGCAAGATTAGGTTTTTTGAAAGCACTTCCTATCGTTGGTGACGTTTTAAACGTAGCTAGTGAGCTAGCGAACCCAAAAGCTAGCCCTGCTCAACGCATCGTAAACGCAGGTGTAGTCGGCGGAGGGGGTTTACTTGTTAGTGGAGTTACTAGCGGTTTGGACTTTATACCTCAAGCAGTTGATTTCGTTAACGATCTACGAGGTGGTCCCAAAGGACCTCAAAAACTGAGAGAAATGCAAGCTTGCGCTACGGTCGCGAACCCGGATAAACACTTGAGAGCACTTGCGACAAAACTAGGACCAGACCAGTACGACAACTTCTACAAAACTGACTTTGCACGCGCCGCTCAACAGTGTGGACAGAGCATGATTCCCCCTCAGTACAAAACTGAAGAGGAAAAAATTAAATATCTCCAGTATCTTGGTTCTGAAATGGGTCGTATGTTCTAACTTTCGAAATAATTGTCGATATCTTTAGTTAACTGACCTAAAAATTCAGCCCTCTTCTCCCAGGTGTCTCCTCCCACCTGGCCTTTTTTTGGGTTCACACACTCTGGATCGTTGACCTTGTTGCAGACAAGGCCCGCAAGGTCTAATTCGTTGCCTTTGCATCCGGTGCGCCAGTGATGAACACCGTTTAGCCACAAAGCGCCACATCTTTTGCACTCTTTACGATCTAGTTTTAAATCAGAAAACTCCCGATCGTCCATATTACACAGTTAATATGGTGCACATGAAAAACTCTAGGCTTGGAATAAATTAAATAAGCCGAAGATATCGTTAAAAAGTTCATACCAAGACAAAAAAACCCCTCCCGAAGGAGGGGCTCTGTGGTCTCGCAAAGAGACTCTATCAGGAAGGAGAGGTCGAAGTGTAGATCTGCGACTCGACGACACCGTCGGGCTGCAGAGCCACGTCTTGACGCTCGGGGGGCTCGTCGGCAATGATCCAGCAGACTTCGCAAATGGCGAGAGCCTTGTCTTTGCCGGACAGCTTGTTAGCAGCAGCACGGGGATCGTAGATACCCGAACCTTGAGCCAGACCGGAGGCAGAAGCGCCGCCCAGATCGGTGGTGGTGAACAGCTTCCACTGGGTCTCGGAACCCAGAGCCGACAGGCTGCTGGAGTCGATGATGTTGGTGGAAGCAGTGCTGCCGTTAGCAATGCGGCTGGAGGAGCCGGTGATCGAAGCACCGAACTGACCAGACACCACAGTGCCGTCGTCAAGCAGACCTTGGCCCACAGCGGGGATCAGGGTCAGCTGAGGAGTAGCAGAACCACCGGCAACGCCGGAGCTCACAACGTCGCCGCCGTCAACGCGCAGGGAAGCGCGATAGACGTAAGCGCCAGCGGGAGCTTTGATGCCATCGGTGATATCAGCCCGGACATCCTTGTGGAAGTCGGGAGAAGGAACGATGACTTCGCCGTTCAGGAAGGGCTGTTCGGCGCTGTTCTGACCCGAGCCATAAGGACGGGTGTAGTAGGACAGCTGGTTGGTGGAGCCAAGAGCTTGATAGCTCAGATCCACATAACCAACGGCCTGCTGAGCAATCCAACCGGGGCGGAAGACCACGCCGACAGGACCACCAACGGGCTGGTTGGTGTAGCTGGTTTGAACGCCGTTTGCGTTCTCGAACTGAACGGTCTTTTCTTCGTGCCAGTAACGAAGAACGTTCGTGTAGTTGCCAGGGTAAATCTTGGCAACGTGTAACTGGTTAGAGTTGATCGCCATTGTTAGTTACCTCCTCAAGCGTCGAAAGAGTAACCAACGGTGACGAAGTCAGCGTTCAGAAGTTCGAAACCTGCGTACAGGCTCCAAATCATCATGATGAAGCGGCTGAAGTCGTCGTTGTTGTTAAGGAGCACCTGGGCATTGTTGCCACCGATGCCAACGCCAACGGCCTGGGGACCAAAGAAGATACCGACAGCTGCGTTGTAATCAGCAGCGGTAGAAGCGATGGTCGCGTTCTGGGTTTGGGTAGGCATGTTGGTCGATTCGAAGAATCGCACGCCTTCAAACACGAAGCCGGTGGGCATGATGGGCTCGCCAGCCACGAAGGTGGCTTGACCGAAGCCCTGACCCATGTACAGCGCAGCGTTGGGCTGCATGCCGGACATGAGGGGGTTGATTTGACCGTTGCCAGGGTAACGAGCAACTTCGCGGAAGTCGCTGTTCTGACGCAGGTGCATCAGGAAGGTGGGATCGCAAACGCAGCGATAGAAACCATCCTGGAAGGTGGGGGTGTTCCGCTTACGCAGGGACTTGACCACGCGGAGGAGGTCGTCCTTGACGTCGAACTTAGCTTGCTCGGCGTTGGTGTAAGTCAGAGCACCGGTAGCCAGATCGCCGGGGAAGTAGTAACCACCCTGGGAATCAGAGGATTGACCCTTGGAGACAGCTTTCAGGAGTTCGTTGATGAACACCCGATCGCGCCACCGACGGTAGTCATCCAGCAGAGTCAGGCTGCCGATGGACTGGTGGAAGGTGGTGAGGTTGCCGGTGTCCAGCAGAAGACGCTGGGCGGTGATCAGAGTCTCGCGAGCAATCTTAAAGGTGCTCGGCTGAGTCGGATCAGACGGGTCGGCAGGTCCGGTGTACTCTTTAAGAGTCACCAGAACCTTGTCTTTCACAATGTTGCGGCTGTTAGCAGTACCGATGGTCTGCTCAGCAGTGCGCTCGCGAGATTCTTTGGAGCCGGGGTTACCGAAGAAGCGGTAACGATCCAGTTGTACAGTCTGGCCGGGTTGTTTCGAAAAATCGTGAACAACCACGGGCTCCGCAGCCATCTCAACGATGTATGCGGGGTGCGGACGGTACAGTTCAGCACCAAGAATCTTCGGAAAATCATTATCGATAAACATCGATATGACTCAGAAGAAACTACAAGATAAATATTAACCGGTCTAAGTACACATACTGCCCTTAAACAGTTGCACACTTAGCGTTTAAATACCTTTTTGGTTTGAACTATTAACGCCAGGACTGAAGGTGCGCACCATATTCCTAACTCCTTCGCCCAAGACACCGTACACAGAGCCGTAGTTAGGGACGTATCGCGTGGATTTACCTCTGTAGGAAGTTCTTGTGACGACACTCATAGAGCCCGGCACTTCACTTCGAACTGCTTCGACGTAAGTTTTGCAATAGACAGGATAGTTGTACTGCCAAGAGGCTCTAGAACCCGAAGTATCATTCGTCGGGTTAGTCAGCATCGGGGTCTTGACTCGCTCATAAGAGTTTGGTCCCCCTGTAATTCCTCCAGTACTGGATGTGTTGTCTGTAGGTGTTTGAAAAGGTGCGTAGTTCTGATTATCCGGGACATTGCCACCGAACCAGGTGTACGCTCCGAAATTTCTCAGACCAGGCTGTGGCCCTAAAGCAGTCTGAACTGTTCGACCAGCAACGCTATAAAGACCCTGGGCTCTAAAACCGTCGTAGACGGTGAGAAGACCTGATCCAGCTGCATAAGAATTGTTGTAATCAGTCCAGAACCCAGATACAGCTGGAGGAACAAAACGCCATTCAGTGTTTAAAAATCCACTTATATTCGGAGGACCTACAGGAATATTTCCGAAGTCCGCGCCTTCGTCGTTAACTCCATACCACGTCTGATTAATCCCACTTGGTGTTACATAACCACTCGATACAGTTACGTAAGTATCTTTAACATCCAAGTTGTCAGCCGTCCTTTGAGGACCTGACTGAATACGGTGATACAAATTTTTATCGTATTTCCAGTTTGTTTGAGGCGTGTAACCCATGGGTCGGCCCTTTTTAAATACATTTTACTTGGTCTAAAATGTAGACAGAAATAGGAAGAAGATGCAGCTACCAGCTGAAGAGACTGTGTCTTACTTTCTGGCAGATCCAGAAATGGCAGCAGCCTCTTTTTCGGGCTCTGTTACCGACGTTTTAGTACACCCTCAGAAATTCAAAAAGTTTATTCCTTATTTAATTAAGACTGTTTTAGCTGGGTACTTACTCGCTACATATGTAAGTCCTGCCATGGCTGAAAAATTTAAACTCACACAAAAAGAGGCCTTAGCGGCCTCCTTCGTAATTGGTTATGCGGGTATTCGAATCCTTAACAACCTGGAAAAAGTTGTAGAGGAGGAAATCAAAAAAAGAGTAGGTTCAAAAACTCAGTCAATGACCACAGACTCCTCAAACGAGTCAGATGAATCAGACTCCTGAGTAGGCTCCTGAACAGGTTGTTCAGAGGCAGTTGTGGGCTTAGGTGCCTCAACAGGATTTTTACGACGAATGTCGCCTAAAGCACGCATGATGTTTCTCTGGTTCTTTTAGAAGAATAGCAAGAAAAAACCCCTTCTTTTAGAAGGGGCTGATCACCTAGTTTTTTTTGAATCAAGCAGCGTCCATAAACAGAAGCTTGCTACGCAAAGCTTCCGGCTGCATGCCGCTTAGATAACGCCAAGCGTTCTCAGGGTTGCGGTTCATAACGTCGCTGAACTGCTCCCATTGTTGCTGAGGAGCTGCACCTTGCTGCTGACCACCGACGTTGGCGGGGGGTGCAGGCATGTCGTACTGCGGCTGATAAGCCTGAGCAGCTTGCTGAGCCACAGGTGCGGTGTCACCATCGATATCCACGGGGACGACTTCGGTGAAGAAGCGGTCAGTGTAATTAGCGAGATGATCCGGATTAGTCAGGATCGTCTGCATTGCGTTGTGACGCTCATTCAGATTGTCGAACTCACCCGCCTGATTGATCAGAAGATCTTCCAGTGCGCAGGCATACTGGTTCAGGATGCCGGGAGCTTCGATACCAAAGTGGTTAACGACGGCCTGAGTTACGTCGCTGAGGCCGTTGACGCCGTTCGTCTGGGCCGTAGAAGCCTGAGAGGAAACCGGGGTCTGTGAGGCGTTGGTAGATGAGGTCTGCGCTGCCTGCTGTTCCTGGTAAGCCCAGGGCTGGGCCTGTAAATTCTGACTGTTCTGTTGAGTAGCCAGCTGAGGTGCCGCCTGGTAAAGCGACTGTGGTGCCTGGTTGAGGGATTGCGAGTTGACCTGGGACAGAACCCGCTCCAGGGAGCCCATCGCTGCTTCCCACGGATTGCTCGGGGAGGAGCTGGACGTTAACTGGTTGTACTGGTTGTTGGAAGAAGGGACCGTAGCCGGTGCCGCCTGCGACGGCGGTTGGGCTGTAGGTACCGAAGCTACCGCCGGGGTAGCTGTTTGCGCCACCCATTGCGGGTAGGCGGTTGAGCCCTGGTCCGAGGTTACCGCCGGGGCTGCCGCCGGGGAGACCGGGCTCGGGGTCGAAGCTTGGATCTGCTGGCTCATAGCTACCCGAGTAGGTTAATTCTTCCGCTAGGTGATCAAATGTCCTGTAAAGGAGCGGAGTGATATTCAGTCTAGGGTCAGCCGCAAGCGGTTGGTTAGGCGCAAGCGGATGAGGAGACTGCAACATCTGGGATAATAATACCAGAAATTGTTGCATTGCAGACTGAGTCTGTTGCACCATGCGGAAGGGGAAACCCTTCAACATTTCAGCTCTTTCAGAATCAGTTTTTTCGGGGAAAAGAAATTTCAGAGCCTCGATGCTATCTACACCCAACTCCTGCAAGTTCCTGACCACGACTGACTTCTGCTGCACGTCATACGCAGTGTCCTCGTAAACATCTCCCTGGTATCGGTAGTCAACCTCTCGGTCACCATCCTCAGGAAGACCAACAACACCGGGTGGTACTTTGTTCTCAGCTAGAGCTTGTTTGATAGTTACGTCGAGCTTCTGCTCAAAACGCATAACAGCTCTCTGATACTTCTCAACTGTCTCTTGATCTGCAGTATCTGAAGGGGGTTTAGGTTCCTTAAGCCCACTTGCCAATAAGAACGATTCGCGGAAAATAGTCTCCTGGTGATAAAGCATCATCTCCAGAAGACGACAGAAACCATAAGTAAGGAAGCTCTTGTTCTTACGAAGAGCAGTCGCCTGAGCGCGACCCATCAAACCTTTGATTTCAGTTGCTGTGGCGCCAGCAGATATCGAGATCTCATCCACGCCGCCAAGAGCTGTGCGGATCTCTTCGCGAAGGAGAAGCGTATAACGGTTCATATCACCGTTAACCGGATCCGGCGTCATGTAACCGACGCGATCGGATGCTTCAACGTTCGCAATAATGCGGGGGACTCGTAAGCCACCGCCCATAGCAGCGCCAAACGGTTCACTTACGCGAGTGGAAGGCGAGTCCATCCCCGCGAAACCACTCTGACTACTGATAGTTGGGCGGAAGTTGCTTTGGGTATCGCCCGCTTCGACCAGATCACTGCGAGGACGCGAGCTGATCAACGTGGGGTTGCCGAAAAACTCAATATTTTTGGCGATATTTCGGGTCAGCTGGTCATGAAGCACGATTTGCTCCATGAACGGGTCAAACTCACCCTCTCCTTCTGTACCACTTGCGCTTGGTTTATTTAAAACCTCTACGGCGGGTATAAACCCAAGTGTATTTGGACGTTTTTTGGCTGGAGTGAGTACAGAACCGGGTTCTAAATCAAAACTAAGCTCTGTATCAGTCTCGATTTCACTGATCGTGTCGGCAGTAATAGAGAGTCGAACGTATCGCTTGTTCTGACCGGACGTAGTACTTGGGAGGCCAAGGCTTCCTGCCTTAACCTTGTAGCTATAAATGATAATAACCTCTTCAACTTCACCATTCAGGTCGTGATAGACCCGATACTGGTTTTTATTAAAGAAGTAAATCTGATATTTTAACTTTGCGTCAGGGCGAAAATAGAAAAGACCACACCCGTCGATCAAAAAGTTGCGAATAATCGCCGGAAAACGAATATCTAATTTATTAAGAGTGATTACATCGGCTAAAAATTTTGTACGGCTCTTGTACGTATCCTGGTCGCAGTAAAAAGTCAGACCCTTTTTGATCATCAATAGGGTCATTTGCTGAATATGGCTCAGCACAACCATTGTCGATGACTGGCTGCTTCGATCCTGAGTGCGAGCCGCCTCAAGAATCTCTGAAAACCTATTTCGAGTATCTGTGGAGGCGGTCGACATTCATTTATCAGATAAGAGGACCCGTAATCGGGATCATTTTTTGGAGCTCATTGCCTTGGCTTTACGTGCTTTAGCAAGCGCGTCCTTACGTTTCTGACTCTTAGCTTTGAGTTCTTCACCGCTAGGAGCTTTTTCTTCCTCACGCTTCTCTTCAAAACGCTTGAGGAGTTCAGGAGGCATTTTATCGGCCATCGGGAAGAAGATACTTTTTCACTCTGTCCAGTTTAACCGCTTCTTCGGGCAAATCCTCGAGGGGGTACCTAGTTAATAGATGATCTTCTCGACCAAGCATATCTGTGGCACCTTCTTGAGGCACAAAATCAGCACACAAAGCCTGTACCTCAGGGCGATCCCAAATGTAATGTTCTGCAATAGAGCTCAACTTACGTGCTCTCTGATCTGGAGTACCCATCCAACTGAAGTGCCAACCAGCATCGCGGAGGCCAATAAATTTACGATTCGGTTGCTCACGTACACGAGTCAATGAACCGTAAGCTTCAAGCGTACCGACAGTACAGACCGTCGCACATCGCCACTGAAAAAGCTCTCCTTTAGGCGAGAACAACTGAAGATCAGCACGTCCATAGTGCATAGACATGTTTAGTCCAAAAATCCGAGAGGGATTTTCGGCAAGAGCACTTTTCAAATCATCAAAACATTCCCAGTTAGGCAACTCGTCACAGTCAGAACAAATAAAGACTGCATCTTTCGGTAAGTGCCAGAGTGCCGTAGCCAGTGCGTCCCTCTGACCACGCTCTCTAACCCAGGGGTCAGGAGCTTCCTCCCAAGATGGGAGTTTTACCTCAAGGACTTGAATGATATCAGAGGGTAGCTCAAGCTCTAAAATTGTGTCCTTGAGAGTAAAAGGCTTAGGATCACCTCTATGAGTTCTATCACCCTCGGCGATAACAAAACCGTCAACGTGGTCCTTGAGAGCGTTTATGCGGAGCTCAAGTAACTCTTTCTCGTTGAAGTAAGTGAAGGTATCAACAAACATCAGTTCGGAAGCAAAAATTTGTTTACACGAGGAAGTGTGAACACACCCTCAGGAAGTTTGTCGAGAGAGAAGTTTTCAATAATGTGATCCTCCCTACCAAGCATGTCTACGCCACCGGGCGTTGCTGAGAAATCAGCACATTTTTTTTCAACATCAGAGGTGTCGGTTTCCCAGTGGGCATAAGACTTCAACTTAGCCAACCGACGATCTCTGTCTCCCATCCAGCTGAAATGCCAACCGGCATCGAGCTCTCCAAAAGTCACGTAATCAGTTTCGGCTCGCATAGAAGAGAGCGTGCCGTGGGCTTTAAGAGTAGCTACTGTCGCGGCGAAAGCATTACGCCAATTAAAAGGAGAGCCGTCGGGAGTTACTAGCTGACGATCAGCACGCCCATAGTGCATCGACATACTGAGTTTTATAATCTCGCCAGGGTTTTTCTCAACAGTAGAAACAAGATCGTTTAATTTATCCGGATTGGCTATCTCATCAAGATCTGAACAGATAAAGACAGCGTCATCTGGAACCATATGTAGTCCGACACTCGCTGCATCTCTCTGACCTCGTTCTCGCAGCCACGGGTCTGGGGCTTCTTCTTTAGAAGGTAGTTCTACGTGCAGCACTTGAATATTATCGTCCGGGATACCAAGTTCCTTCAGAGTCTCCAAGCAAGTAAAAGGCTTTTCTTCACCTCTATGCGTTCTGTTTGCTTCAGTTATAAGAAAACCGTCTACGTGCTTCTCTAAAGTGCGGATACGCAGCTCAAGAAGCTCCTTTTCGTTGAAATAAGTAAAAACGTCTAGAAGCACGCTGGCAGTGTTAGAACTGCCAACATACTAGTTCAACCTGCTTCAGTTAAGTACTTACCTGCCCGACGTTTAGCTCTAGACATAATTTCTCTGTCCTGCTCAAGCGCATCAACAGGACCTTCGACACCATTTCCGTAAGTGACGGTTGGACTCGAAGGAGCTTGAGGCGTAGGCTGTCCGATCAGTTGAGAGTCGTCGTCTTCAGACATCTGCGCAAAAGCTGAGTCGGCAGTTTGATTAGCTCGACGTTGTTGATCAGCCGCAAAAACTTGATCCTGGTAGGCCTTCGAGAAGTTGAAGGCGTAGGGGACGAATTGATTAGCCATCAGTAGAGCACCTTGACGCTGTCGACAGTGCCACCGCTAATAGCTGTGGCTGCAAAGGGAAGAACCTTGTTCGCACCGACCTCAGCAAGAATCCACTGGCCTGGTGCGTCATTTAATTCAACATAAAAGGTGTCGGCAGCATCTCCCTCGATATATAAACCACGGCAGGTACTAAACCGCTTCTCCCCGTCGGCAGGTGCCCATGCAAAACCGCTCGCATACGGCAGACTGGCCTGCTGGGGAAAGACAGAACCAAAAGCGCGGATATCCATAAGTAAGAAGCCTCAGTAATAGTTTAACCTTCTTGCTCAGCAATTTCGATGAGTTTGTTTATATACCATGCGCACTTTTTAAGATCCTCAACACCGTTCTTGTGCTCGGTTCTCCACAAATATTTAATCGCTGAGCCTCTGCAAAACCCTTTGAACCCTTCCGGTCCAAGGGATGCCCTGAGTGCATCGATGCATTCAATCTCGCCTTGATTGTAATGAGACGGATGTGAGACTAAATCGCTCATACGACGAGCATCTCAGAAATATCCATGAGGGTACCATCCTCATCAGCCAAACGCTTGCTGTACTTTTTATCTAAATGCTCAACAAGGCCGCAGGGAGCAATAGTGACTTTACTGTTTTCTCTGACAATTGGTACAACTCGTCGATGTTCCTGATCACCAGTAAGGTTTTCAAAAGCAAGACCCATAGAGCTTCTATCGGCAATGGGCCAGCAACGGTGGCGAGTCAGCTCAAAACTTCTTGCGGGGTCGAAACTTTGAGAAACTATATAAGCATCGGCCATATCCTGATCAAGAACCATTAGACCCATATAGGGGTTACCGAGAGAAATAAAACCTATTACATCAAGCGTGGGCGTCAGATAAGTCTGCACTCTGTAAGACCTATTACCCCAAACATCAGGAGTAGGTTCTGATAAACGCCACCTTCTGTAGTTATCAAAAGGAACGCACTTATCATCGTATCTCTCGTAACGGCAAAAACCAGGTTCGAGATTTAAGGGTTTTAAGTACTGACGATAAGTTAACCAGTAAATATAATGCTCATTAGTGAACATCATATCATTTTCACTATATACATAAATGTCATAAGCTTTACTCTCAACCGCAAGTTTCAAAATACGTTTGTGGGACCAACACAGAGAAAAACCTTGATACGCAGGACCTGCAACAATAATCTCTAATTTAAGAGACTCTAAATTCGGCTCTAAAAGATCTAAAAGAGTCTCTTTATCTGCTCTGTGCTCGTAGTCTATGTAAATAAAAACATCTTTATGAGCGGCTGGAATCTCGTCATACCCTCTCAAAACTTCTAAAAGAGGGTCAACACGAGAAAGAGGATCGTGAGCGGTGATATTAAACATCACCCTATATGTGTTAATTACTGCTTCGGAAGAACGCCAGAACTCTTGAATCATCGATCAGTACTCCATATGGTAGTTACCACGGCGCTGTAAGAAGCACACGAGGTGTGTGTATGCGTCGAGCAAATCGTCATGAGAGGTTGCGCCTACATTAATTATTTGATCGAAAAGTTGATCGAATCTCCG
>JGI10211J34971_10002356_pt1 | contig 15429 bp, 16 predicted proteins | sample Etolagsediment_FD_34971 | JGI IMG/M metagenome (IMG submission 34971) | reverse complement strand
GAATCCATCCACAATACACCAATATCAATATTATCAGTAAGGACTTTATATTCAAGCAAAGATTTGTGATAATCGACAAGAGATTTATTCATTGAACTGAACGCAGAAACCATATTGCTGAGCTCACCGCCATATTCGTCCTCAATATACTCAATGCCCAGAGGATTTTTCTCAATCCTTTGCATTTTTTCGCTTATTTGCCTGACGGGCTGCATTATTTTTTTGGAGAACCAGTTGCTTAAAAAACTGACAATCACGAGGCTTGATGCCGCCAGAATAAGAAAGAAGAAGAACATGCTTTGACGATAAAATTTATTGAATTCTCTCTCGTATAGATAAATAGTGAGTGAGGTTGGTTCATTAAAAATATTATAATTAATAAGAAGACCTATAGCAATTTCCCCGCTGATTCGTAAAACCGACTCATTATTTTTGGTTTTTAACACAGCCGGAAGTTTCTTTTCGAACTCGGGAAGAATTTTTTTAAGAACATCCTGCTCGGGATTGAGTGGCTTAGAAAAAGGCAGAAGAAATATTTGGGGATTTTGAGCGATGCCGATTTCAGAAGAAGTTATCTGGTTAACATTGAGAAAGAAACCCAGAAATGTTTTCTTTTGTTCATTTTCAGAATAAAGTGGCTTGTAAGAAAAATAATAAATTTTATTTGAAAAATTTGCTGTAAAACCCTGAGTTGAATTCTGCTTCGCCAGTAAAAGCATTTTTGGCAGAAACGATTCAACAAGCTCCCATTGCTCTCCATACAGCACACCACCACGAGCATCGAAGAGAGCCATATAAGTTGCCAAAGAACTCTCATTATAAGATTTTAGTATTGAATGAATAGATGCAAGATCATGATTTTCTACTGATGTAAGAAGGGCAGGATTATCCGCAATTTCTGAAGTAAAATTATTCAAATCGTTTGTGTAATCGAGTTGGAGTGCTTTAAGGTTTGTAAGCATGCGGGAAATTCTCTCATATTCAAATTCTGAAATGCCGAATCTGGTAAGTTGCCAAATACTAAAAATCAGAAGGAATACAAGAGAAAATGTGAATATGAAATAGAGGGCTAAAATCTGTTTTTGCAGTCCTCTTTTTTTCTTTTTCATCAAATTATGATAAATTTCTTATACACTCAAAATTAAATAATTTTCAATTAAAAAGTAATTGATTACAATCCGAGTATTTGACTCACGGTTTTGTGAAACTCTTCGGGCTCGACAGGTTTATCAATAAATGCGTCTGGCTCAGAACCAAGTGTGATGCCCATGTCTTTTGCGTCATAGCGAAGTCCGGTAGTTGTTGCGATACCCGTAAGCATGATGACGGGAATATTTTCAGTATCATCTTTTTTCTTGAGTTCTTTAAAGACCTGGAAGCCGTTCATAACAGGCATCTGCACATCCAGAATGATCAGGTCGGGTTTGATGGCTTCAGCTTTCTGTAATCCCTCAAGCCCATTGCTTGCAGTCACTATCTCAAAATCTCCAAGTTCAGAGAGCATCGCTTCTGAAAACGCAGTTGCGTCTGGTTCGTCATCAATAATAAGTACTTTTTTATTTTCTGCCATTATGTACCTCCGGCGGTAATTATTTTTTTCTTTTCTTTGGTAACGTAATAGTAAATTTTGTGCCTTTCCCTTTTTCTGATTCAACAGAAATATTTCCCCCATGCTCTTTTATGATTTTATAGGAAACAGCAAGTCCAAGTCCCGTACCTTTTGAACCTTTGGTGCTGAAAAAAACCTGGAAGAGTTTTTCCTGAATTTCCGGCGACATGCCGATCCCAGAATCAGAAACATGGATTTTAAAAGTTTTTCCTTTTGTTGATTGTACTGATACCTCAACATTGCCTTTAGTAGATTCTTCGCATGCATCTATGGCATTGGAAACCAGATTAAGAACGCAGCGTTTCACGCCTTTTGTGTCGATCTGAACTTCACCAAGAGAGTCTTCCGGCAAGAAGTGCATTTTGACATTCTTTTCTTTCCCCTTTTGCTCCATGAGATCGCACACGCTTTTTACCACTTCATTTACATCAGCAGTCACGTATTCTGGTTCCCGTTCTTTGGAATAGGAGAGCATGTCAAGCACAAGTTCTTTCATGAACAAATTATTCTTTTTCACAATATTCCAACCCTTATCCACATTTGAGAAATTCTCTTTCTTCAGTCCGAGGTCAAGAATATAGGATCCGCCCTGAATTCCATTAAGTATATTTTTTATACAATGAGCAAGTCCTGAAACTGTCTGCCCGATTGCAGCAAGCCGTTCACTTTTCACAATTTGTTCATGAAGCTTCGCATTTTCGATAGAGATTGCTGCCTGCGTGGCGATCGCCTGAAGGAATTCCCGATCTTCTTTTGTGAATGCCCCATCATTTTCTTTATTGAGCACCTCGATTGCGCCAACACATTTATTAGAAGTGCTCATGGGAACGCAGAGAATTGATTTTGTGGTAAAACCACTTTTTTTATCAGCCTTCTTAAAGAAGCGCGGATCTTTGGAAACGTCGTTTACTAAAACCGGTTTTCCCTCCTGGATAACCCATCCAACAATACCTTCGCCTGCTTTCATTCGTATTGTTTTAATGATCTTTGCTTTTACACCTTCAGTCACATGAAAAAGAAGTTCGTTCGTCTCTTCATCCACTAGTACGAGTGAGGATGCTTCCACCTGCATCGCTTGTGTAGCAACATCCATAACCGATTCCAGAACCTTATCTAGTTTCAGGTGTGAATTGATCGTCTGCGTGATCGTGAGCAGCGCATCGAATTGGGTAGCTTCTTTTGTTTCGGGCATAGCATATTACCAAATATTAATAAATTGAGATAATGTGTAATATTTTTATTACGTCAAGTTTTTTGCTTTGAAGTTATTCATTACTTAGAAGTTAATTAAATTCAGTGTTGATAATAGTTGACGAAAAAACAGGCTGAAAAAAACTCCGTTACACAGAAAACAGGAAGTAATATAATAATGCATTCTAAGACCTATGATGTGATCGTTGTCGGCGCCGGGCATGCCGGCTGCGAAGCCGCACTCGCTGCAGCAAAAATGGGTGCGGATACACTTATGTTCGTTATCAAACTTGAGACGATCGGCAGGATGTCATGCAATCCCGCAGTGGGAGGTCTAGCAAAAGGTCATCTTACACGAGAGGTCGATGCACTTGGCGGCGCAATCGGACAGGTCATAGATAGAACAGGAATTCATTTCAGGATGCTGAACAAGAGCAAAGGACCGGCAGTGTGGGCGCCACGCGCACAAGCAGACAGAATGAAATACCAGATAGAAATGCGTTCAGTTGTCGAGCACCAGGAAAATCTTGAGGTAAAAGAAGCTTTGGTCGAAGAGCTTATTGTAGATAAAGGGCATATAAAAGGCGTTAAAACGCAGTATGGACAAACATATTATGCAAAAACCGTGATCATTGCTGCAGGCACTTTTCTTAACGGAACAATACATATTGGTAAAAATAAATATTCAGCAGGTAGAGCAGGCGAATTTGCATCGATAAAGCTATCGGATTCCCTGAAGAAGTTGGGCTTTCCTCTTGTAAGATTCAAAACAGGCACACCTGCGCGTCTCGATTCCCGGACACTTGATTATTCGAAACTGGAAGAACAAAAACCGGATGATCCTCCGCCTAAATTTTCATATTATACAGATATCCAACCAAAAAATCATGTTAGCTGTTTTCTCACATATACGAACAAACGCACACACAAAATAATTGCTGATCACATAACCGAATCATCATTATTCAGTGGAAACATTACAGGAGTTGGTGCGAGGTATTGTCCTTCTATTGAAGATAAAATAAAAAAATTTCCTGAAAAGGACAGACATCAGGTATTTATCGAGCCGGAAGGAATAAAAACTTTTGAAATGTATGCAAATGGGCTTCCAACCAGTTTCCCGCCACAGGTTCAGCTCGATATGATACATTCTGTCGAAGGTCTTGAAAAAGCAAAGCTTATGCGATATGGATATGCCATAGAATATGATTGTATTCCTACAGAATATATTCATTATAGCCTTGAAACTAAGCTGATTAAAGGATTGTTTTTAGCAGGTCAGATAAATGGCACTTCCGGTTACGAGGAAGCAGCAGCGCAAGGAATTATCGCAGGCATTAATGCGGTGAAATATGTGCAGAAAAAAGACCCTATTATTATGCATCGAGACAATTCATATATTGGAGTGTTGATTGACGATCTAGTGACCAAAGGAGTCGATGAACCCTATCGAATGTTCACTGCGCGTGCGGAGTATCGTCTTCATTTGCGGCAGGATAATGCAGATGAGCGGCTCATGCCATTGGGCTATGAATTAGGACTAATCGATAAAAATAGGTACAAGCAATTTGCCGATGCTTTAAAAATCAAAAATAGAGAGATCAAGAAATTATTGAGGGAAAATGCAATTTCTGACTCGAAAAAATCATATAAAATGATAGATATTCTGCGCAGACCGGAAATTGCGTATGATGATCTTGCGAAGTTTGGGTATAAGATTGAAAGCGAAGTGACTTGTGATATAAAAGAGAAAATATCTCTCGAAGTAAAATATGAGGGGTATATAAAGAGGCAGCATCAGGAGATCGAACGATTTAATTATCTTGAAAGCAAGTCGATCCCTGAAGATTTCAATTATATGGAATTCCCCACAATTTCTTATGAAGCAAGAGAAAAACTCACAAAAGTTAAACCGCTCTCAGTTGGACAAGCTGCGCGGATACCCGGAGTCACTTTTGCTGATGTGTCGGCACTACTGGTGAAATTAAAAGCCCTTGATGCAAGATAAAGTACAGCTTCAAAGCTTTCTGAAACAGCATAACATTTCAGAACTCGCATATAATCTATTTGAATTATACGAGACGATCCTTACAGAAAAAAACAAAAAATTCAACCTGGTCTCAAACTCATCATTAGAAAAAATATGGCTCACACATTTTTTTGACTCCATTCTGATTGCCGATAATATCGACTTAAGTGATTCGCGCATTTTGGATTTTGGAAGCGGAGGCGGCTTTCCCGGAATACCATTAAAAATTATCTATCCCTCTGTAAAATTATATTGTGTAGAGTCAATCCGAAAGAAAGTTCTTTTTCTAAAATTCTTAAAACAGGAGCTGAATCTACAGGATACAACAATCATTCAATCACGCTTTGAAGATTTGGATCAAAATCTGGAAAATAGTTTTGATTACATTACTGTGCGTGCAGTAAAAATGAACGATGAATATTTCCGGAAGACATTTACACTTTTGAAACCTTCGGGGAAACTCATATTGTATAAATCGGAAGTTAATATTGATGAAGTTGACAAGATTAAGCAGTATGCGGATTGTGAGACAACAGAAATAATACGAAAAGAGTATTCAGGGCTCGGTAAAAGAGCCTTTATCATAGTAAAAAAGCATGGCTAAAGCACTCGCGATCACAAACCAGAAAGGTGGGGTCGGCAAGACCACAACAGCGATTAATCTTGCCGCATCACTCGCATCGTATGGGCAAAAAGTACTGCTTATCGACCTCGATCCTCAGGCGAATTGCACGAGCGGAATAGGGATAGATAAAAATTCTGTGGATGGACAAATATACGATCTGCTGCTTGGCGATTTAAGCATTTATGATGCAATTCTTGAGACAAGCATAGCAAACTTGCGTATAATACCATCTTCGATAGACTTGATCGGTTGCGAAGTGGAACTTCTCACTGTAGACGACAAAGAACAGCGCTTGAAAAAAGTGCTGTCCGCTCTTGATGAGAAATTTGATTATATAATCATAGACTGCCCACCGTCCCTCAACATCCTTACAATAAATGCGATGGTCGCCTCCAACGATCTGCTTATCCCGATACAGTCAGAATACTATGCATTAGAAGGCATTGCACAACTACTCAGAACAATTCGGCTTATTAAGAGAAAACTTAATCCCGATCTTTCCATTTTTGGCATCGTGATCACGATGTATGACAGAAGAACAATTTTAGCAGAACAGGTCGCAAAAGAGGTTCGAAGATATTTTAAAGACATAGTTTTCAACACAATAATTGACCGAAATGTGAAATTGAGTGAAGCTCCGAGCTATGGAAAACCGATACTGACGTATGATATCAGTTCCCGCGGAGCACAAAATTATTTGCACCTTGCCCAGGAAGTATTAAAAAAAGATGGAAAGGATGACGCATGAGCAAACTTGGAAAAGGTTTGGAAGCACTTGTTCAAATTGATGAAGATGAGAAAACCGGCGTAAAGCTGATCGCAATTAAAGATATATCTTTCAATCCTTACCAGCCGAGAAAATCCATCAACAAAAATCAGTTGCAGGAACTTGCAGATTCCATTGCAGAAAATGGCATTATTCAGCCAATTATTGTAAGAAAAGCAGATAAAGACAAATACGAACTTATTGCAGGTCAGCGAAGATTAACTGCTGCGCATATCGCAGGATTCACAAAAGTACCCGCAATAGTCCGCACCGCAAAAGACCAGGAAATGCTTGCTCTCGCACTCGTTGAAAATATTCAAAGAGAAAATCTGAATGCAGTTGATGAAGCAATGGCATATCAGATGTTTGTGGATGAATTCAAATATACACATGAAAAAATTGCTGATATCGTTGGCAAAAGCCGTGTCGCAATCACAAATGCTTTAAGGATATTAAAATTACCAGAACCCGTTATCGAAATGATAAAAAATGATATACTGTCTGCCGGTCATGCACGCGCCATTCTCCAAGTTGATCCATCCCTGCAAATAGATTTTGCAAATTACATCGTGAAAAACGAAATTTCTGTACATGCTGCAGAAGCGATTTCTAAAAAATTTGAAAATATTAGAAAAGAGAAAAAACCTGCAAAACGCGATATTCATTTAGTCGCACTTGAACAGGATCTCGAAAAAAGGTTTGGAACCAGAGTAAAAATTAAAGGGTATAAAAAAGGTAAATTTGAAATCTATTACCATTCAGAGGATGAATTTGAAAAAATCCTCAATATGATACTTCATAAAAATGAAACATAGAAGATTAATTGTATTTCTTTCATTAATAATAATTATTTTAGTCGGGTCATATATCGTCGTCTCTTTATATCTTATCAGCGATCTGACAACAAAGAATGATATTTTAAGACAGGAAAAGCAGGGTTTGGATCTCAAGGTCAAGCAGCTCGAAGATGTGATTGCGTCATTGCCAAGAGATACAAAAAGCCCGATTATCCCATCAAAAGCAGTAGAAAATATTCAGGTGCATGAGAAAGAGCTCGAAGCAGCGACAGATGATTTTATAAACTATCAGCAATATATTCCAAATTTTTGCCCTCTTGCAGAATTGATCCTTACAAAGCCATATTTGCCCAAACGAAGCCACTATGGCATCGACCTTGCTGGTAAAGTCGGCGAGCCGGTTTATGCGGCAGCATCAGGGGTGGTTGAATCAATCAATCTTGATGACGAGGTCTATGGAAAAATAATAGTACTCGATCATCTGAATGGATATAAAACAAATTATGGTCATAACTCCCACATAAATATACAAGTCGGAACCTTTGTGCGCAAAGGAGAACAGATTGCAGAAGTCGGCAATACAGGTATTAGTTCTGCCCCGCACCTGCACTTTGAAATTTTATTTCATGACAAAAATATCGATCCGGAGACAAAAATAAAATGAGACGGAGGTTTAAAGTGAAAAACGGAGAAAATAATTTAGATACAATTATTGGAGAACATACAAAATTCAACGGAGAAATCCATTCTGAAGGTGGTGTTCGCATCGATGGTGAAGTTGAGGGAAAAATTCATTGTGAAGGTTTTTTACTTATTGGAGAAAAGGCAAACATCAAAGCTAATATTCAATCCGACGAAGCGATCATTTCGGGCAAAGTCGAGGGGAATATCACAATTGAGAAAAAATTAGAACTTAAAAGTTCCGCACTCATCAATGGCGATATAATAGCAAAAGTGCTTTCTATGGAATCGGGAACACAGATCAGCGGAAATTGCAGCATTAAGCAGGTTGATACTCCAAAGAGCACAAAAAAGAGCAAAGAAAAATAATCACAATGCCTTTGAAGAATAAGGGGTATTATAAAGAGGTTTTTGAAGGACTCGGGCTTGTTGCACAGCTTGGTCTTACGATGGTTATTAATATTTTAATATTTTTTTTCATCGGATTGTTCATTGATAAAAAATGGCATTTGAAAGGAATTCCAATAATTATTGGGGTTTTTTGCGGAGTTGTTTCAGGTGCTTTTTCATGTTACCAACTCATTAAAAAGAATGAAAATTCTGACAAATAGTTTTCGCAAGTACGTATATCATATTCTGGGGCTGATTTTCTTGACAGAGATACCAGCTCTTTTGCTTATCACACAAAACTTGAAGCTTTGGCTGGGTTATTTTCTTGGCTCAATTCTCTCAAGTGTGAATTTTTATTTTCAGGCAAAGGGTGCAGAGAACAGAGTGGGACTAAGCCCCACTGGAGCAAAGTTGAGCGTATTCAGGAATTTTTATATGCGCTATCTGGTTTTGGTCGTATTTGTAGTTGTCTGTGTTAAGTTATTAGAAGTAAATATTTTCTCTCTTCTTGTCGGTTTACTCATTGCTCCAGCCATCGTTCTTATTGATGGTATTCATGCCGGAAAAAATAATCAGGAACCCGAATAAATTATAAGTTTATATGAAGAAAAAGTCCAAGAAAGCACTGATAATTGTTCTCATAATAATCATTATTGAGGGAATACTTTCTGTCGGACTTAATCACGAACTTCAGGTTGGATTTGACGATGGCAGATTCGTTATCAGAAATATTGAGAGTGAAAAATCAATTCAGGATCAGATTAATCATGAATTCCAAAACTATCATATAGTAAAGCTTTTTGGAAAATTTACCATCAATTGGAGCGTGCTGCGAGTTATCCTGTTCGTAGACCTTTTTTTGATATTATTTGCGGCGCTTGTCCGGCGCAAGATGCACCTCATCCCGGGAAAATTGCAAATTGTTGCCGAGATGATCTATTCATTTTTCTCCAGCCTTGTGATTGAAACAGTCGGCGAGAAGAAGAAATATTTCACGCCCTATATTTTTACTATTTTTGTTTTTATCTGGATATGCAATATAGTCGGCATGATCCCCATACCTGGCAACCTGGAACCTACCAGGAATTTGAATGTTCCTCTCGGGCTCGGACTTATGGCGCTGGTAATTGTTCATTATTCCGCGATAAAAGAAAAAGGCATGAAGCTCTATCTGAAAGAATATGCCGAGCCAATTGCTTTTATGCTGCCCATAAATGTCGTCGGAGAGATCGCAAAAGGAATTTCTCTCTCCTTCCGTCTTTTCGGCAACATCCTTGGAGGGGCGATCATCATCCTTGTCGTATCCAATCTCACGCGCTTTATCCTTATACCGGTTGGTCTTAACTTGTTTTTTGGTTTATTCATCGGAACGGTGCAGGCATTTGTGTTCACCATGCTTGTGCTGTCATATACCGCAGTAGCAATAAAATAATATGTTTGACACCTTTAGTTTAGTACACGTCGCAGCATACCTTGGTGCGGGTCTCGCAGTCGGCATTTCGTCGATCGGAGCAGGTATTGGAGAGGGCTATATTGCAGGTAATGCGAATATTGCAATGATGAAGCAGCCGAAATCAAACGATATTCTTCTTCGCACAATGCTTATTGCCCAGGCAATTACGGAAACAGGTGCCATCTTTGCACTCGTGATCGCGATGCTTCTTCTTTTTGGCGGCTCTATCATTCCCGAAGCGAACTGGCAGAGAATTGCTTCCTTATTCGGTGCGGGACTTGTAATGGGAGCTGGTTGTCTCGGAACCGGTCTTGGTATTGGTTTTGCTGGGGGACAGGCGTGCCAGGGTATCGGCAGGCAGCCAAGAGAGTCAAAAGCACTGACAGCAAATATGCTTATCGGGCAAGCTCTGTCCGAAACATCTGCTATCTTTTCGCTGGTTATTGCGATGCTTCTTCTTTATTCTACACCAGACGGAAACAGTATCGTGAAATCTTTTGCTTTTATTGGTGCCGCATTTGCGATGGGGTTCGGAACCTTTGGTCCCGGATTCGGCATCGGTATTGTGGCAGGAAAAACCGTTGACGGCATCAGCAGATTTCCAAAGCAGTCCGCAGTACTTATAAGAACGATGTTCGTTGGCGCTGCCGTGTCGGAGTCAACTTCAATATATGCATTAGTTATTGCATTTTTATTATTATTTGTAGCATGATTATAATCCTTAGGAGGATACATGGAAAGTGAAATCATTAGAGCAGCAGCATTATTGGGCGCTGGTATTTGTATGGGTTTCGGTGCGATCGGACCTGGAATCGGCGAAGGTTTTACCGCCGGAAAAGCATGTGAAGGCATCGCACGTTCACCAGAAAACGCCGGACTACTCACCAGAACTATGCTTGTTGGACAGGCAGTGTCAGAATCAACCGGTATCTATTCGCTGGTCATTTCTCTATTACTTATTTTCGCAGTGTAAGAACTCCCGTCACATCGGGAAGGAGCCCCGAAATTTCGGGGAGGAGTCTTAAGTATGGTTAATATTGATTATACACTTATTCTGGTGGTCGTGAATTTTATCATTCTGCTGATCATCCTGAAAAAGCTGTTGTATAAGCCCCTCATGGACTTTATCAATAAAAGGGAATCTCAGATCAAAGAGGATCTCGAGGGCGCAAAAGAGCTGAAAGAAGAATCTTCCAAGATTCTTGAGAAGCAGAAAGAATTGCTCCGAAAAGCAAAAGAAGAAGCCAGAAGCATACGTGATGAAGCAACAAAGAGTGCGAAAATACAGGGCGAACAAATTCTTCATGATTCTGAAAAACAACGGGATGTGATAATTCAGGAAGCTCAGGAAATTATCGATGTCGAAGTGAATAAAGCCAAAGAAAATATTCAGTCTCAGATAGGAGATTTTGTCATCGAGCTGACTGATAAGATAATCGGCAAGAAGCTCACAGAAGAAGATGACGTGAAACTCATTAACGAAATGATCAAAAAAGAAAGCAGTAAAAAGGAATCGGCTGTTGATTAAGAATATCATTGCACGAAGGTACGCATCAGCGCTTCTTGAGCTCATTAAGAAAGATGATATGCAAAATTTTGAGAAAGAGATCATCGCATTGCAGACTATTCTGCAAGATGAGCCTGAGATAGAAAAATTTCTGGTTTCACCCATTGTCGAAGATGGGCATAAAACTGAAATTATTGGACTTCTCGTAAAAGAGTTCGATGCATCAGAGGTGCTGCATAATTTCCTGAATGTACTCGTTAACAAAGAAAGGATATTCTTCATCGCTGATATTCTCAAAGAACTGGTCAGCAGGATACACAAGAAACTCGGCATCTTTGATTTTGAGCTTAAAACAGCACATGATCTCGATGAAGAAACGAGTGAAAATATAAAAAAATTCATCTCTAAATATGTTGATGGAAAAATAATATTTAAACATTCTATCGACCAGCATGTTAGAGGTGGCTTTCTCGCATATAATGATGAACTGGCGGTCAATGCATCAGTCAGAAACAATCTTGATGCTCTGAAGAGGGAGTTTTAATATGAAGCAGATTATTTTAGGAGTATGATGAAAATACAACCTGATGAAATCAGTAGAATAATCAAAGAAAAAATTGAAAAGTATAACTATAAAGTTGATATAGACGAAGTCGGCAGAGTTATTGAGGTCGGTGACGGTATCGCACGTGTGTACGGATTGCAGGATATCATGGCATCGGAACTCGTCCTTTTCAATGATGAAATATACGGCATGGCGCTGAACCTGGAAGAGGATAATGTCGGCTGTATTATTCTTGGCGAAAGTGATAAGATCAAAGAGGGTGATATTGTCAAAAGGACAAAGAAGATCGCACAGGTGCCGGTCGGCGAAGCCATGCTGGGACGTGTAGTGAATCCGCTCGGAATGCCCCTTGATGGCAAGGAGCCGATAAAATCCACACTGAGCATGCCTATCGAAAGAAAAGCACTCGGCGTTGTTGCAAGACAACCTGTGATAGAGCCATTGCAATCCGGACTGAAAGCAATCGACTCGATGATCCCGATCGGAAGAGGACAGCGTGAACTCATAATTGGTGACCGTCAAACCGGCAAAACAGCCCTTGCGGTTGATACGATCATAAACCAGAAAGATACAGATGTCTATTGTATTTATGTGGCGATCGGTCAGAAAAGATCTTCGGTAGCAAAGGTCGTTGAGGCATTGAGAGAACATGGTGCGCTTGAATATACAATAATCGTATCTGCGACCGCTTCCGATCCTGCCGCAATACAGTATATCGCTCCTTATTCCGGTGTCACAATGGGTGAATATTTCCGCGATCGCGGAAAGCATGTTCTTGTTATTTATGATGATCTTTCCAAGCATGCCGTGGCATATCGCCAGATCTCACTTCTCCTCCGCAGACCTCCCGGACGTGAAGCATATCCAGGCGACGTCTTCTATCTCCATTCACGTCTTCTTGAAAGAGCCTCTAAGCTCGAAGAAATTTTTATCATCATACCCAAAGAAATGGAAAAAGCAGAAGAGGGTGTGAATAAAAAAGAATATCGAAAGCATATTAAATCAAGCAGTGAAGAGCTCAAAAAAGATCTTAAAGAATTAGGGAATGATAAATTCAAATTCTATAAACTGCCGGAAACAGGCGGTTCACTTACTGCGCTGCCAATAATCGAGACACAGGCAAGCGATATTTCTGCGTACATCCCCACGAACGTGATCTCAATTACAGACGGTCAGATATATCTCGAATCGAAGCTGTTTTATTCAGGTGTACGTCCTGCGATCAATGCAGGTTTGTCCGTTTCTCGAGTTGGAGGAAAAGCGCAAATAAAAGCAATGAGACAAGTTGCAGGACGATTACGTATCGAGCTTGCTCAGTTCAGGGAGCTGGAAGCCTTTGCAAAATTCGGCGCAGAGCTTGATCAGGATACTCAGGATCAACTCAATCGCGGATACAGGTATGTAGAAATCCTCAAACAGGGTCAGTACAAACCAATTCCCGTTGCTAAGCAGATAGCAATTATTTTCATGGGATATGAAGGATATCTTGATGACCTTCCGGTCGATATTATACAGGATGTTCAGGCAGAGCTTTTCGAGCTCATGGATGAAGATTATCAGAAACTTCAAAAAGAACTCATAAAACCTGAAGGTGTGACAGAAGAAGCAGAAAAGCAATTGCACGAATTATCAAAAAAAGTAAAAAAAATTTTTGAGCATCAGGTCATCGTAGAAGAAATAATCGAAGAAGAAGCATCAACGGAATAGTATGGCAAGTCTAAAAGAACTTAAAGAAAGAATCGAATCCGTCATCAGCACGCGGCAGGTTACCAGTGCGATGAAGATGGTATCTGCTGCAAAATTACAAAAAGCGCAGCAGCTCATTTTGAAAGCCCGCCCCTATTCTGATGAGTTAAATCTCTTTTTACGTTCTCTGGCTACAAGAAATCGCAGACAGCTTCATCCTCTTCTCCATGAAATAGATGAAGACGCCGTGGAAAATGTCGGACTGATCGTTGTCACAGCAGATAAAGGTCTGTGTGGTGCTTTTAATATGAATATCATAAAAAGAGCGGAAGAATATCTTCATGATCACAAAAAAAAGAAGATAGATTTGATATGTGTTGGTAAAAAAGGTTTTGATTATTTCCGTAGACTAAATATGAAGATCGAAGCATTTTATGTTGAGCTCTTTAATAAATTGGAATTCGAGTACAGCATGGATATTATGCACCTTGTGACAGAGAAATTCGTCTCAAGGAAATATGATGAAGTACTCATAGTTTATAATGAATTTAAGTCTGCAATACAGCAAAATATCGTCCTCAAGCAGCTGCTTCCTATCAAAGAATTAAAAGAAGATAAAGAAGACAGGTATGCCGCGTATTTGATTGAACCCTCACCAGAAGAATTGCTGGATGAACTCATCAGGAAGCATCTTGATATTCAGATATGGCGTGTGCTTTTGGAATCATCATCAGCAGAGCAGGGAGCTCGAATGGCTGCAATGGATGCAGCGACGGATAATGCAGATGAAATGATAAAAGACCTGACGCTCGAATATCATCATTTGCGTCAAAGTAAGATAACCACAGAAATCATAGAGGTATGTTCCGGTGCAGAAGGATTACAGTAAAAACAGCACAGGAGGAGTTTTGAAAAAAGGCAAAATAGTTCAAATTATCGGTCCGGTGGTTGATGTAGAATTTTCAGAAGAAAATTTACCTGAAATATATACAGCATTGCACGTGAAGAGAAAAGACGAGAAAGTTCTTGTGCTCGAAGTACAGCAGCATCTCGGTGAAAACCGGGTTCGTGCAATCGCAATGGATTCAACTGACGGGCTGCAAAGAGGTGATGAGGTGATAAATACGGGTAAACCAATCTCGGTTCCTGTAGGTGAAGGCACACTCGGACGGTTGATCAATATTGTGGGTGAACCGATTGATAATCTCGGTGATATAGAAGCCAAAACCTATTACCCGATCCATAGAGAAACTCCTGCATATACACAGCTTGATATTAAGGACGAGATATTAGAAACAGGAATAAAGGTCATTGACCTTCTGTGCCCCTATTCAAAGGGCGGTAAAACCGGTCTCTTTGGCGGTGCCGGCGTCGGCAAAACTGTGCTCATACAGGAGCTTATCAGAAATATCGCGACCGAACATGGCGGTTACTCCGTTTTTGCAGGCGTGGGCGAACGAACAAGAGAAGGAAACGATCTCTGGCTTGAAATGAAAGAGTCTGGTGTTATTGATAAAACAGCGATGGTTTTCGGGCAAATGAACGAACCTCCCGGAGCACGGCTTCGTGTTGGGCTTTCCGCTCTGGCAGTTGCTGAGTATTTCCGTGACGAAGCACATAAGGATGTGCTTCTGTTCATCGATAATATTTTCAGGTTTACCCAAGCCGGTTCTGAGGTTTCTGCACTCTTGGGAAGGATGCCTTCTGCAGTTGGTTACCAGCCGACACTTGCAACGGAAATGGGTGAATTGCAGGAAAGGATCACCTCCACAAAGGATGGTTCGATTACATCAGTCCAAGCAATTTATGTGCCTGCAGATGATTTAACAGATCCTGCCCCTGCAACAGCATTTGCCCATCTCGATGCAACGACAGTGCTTTCACGAAAGATTGTGGAACTCGGTATTTATCCTGCAGTTGATCCGCTCGATTCAAACTCCCGAATACTCGATCCGCGCATTGTGGGAACAGAACACTATTCTGTCGCACGAGAAGTTCAGCAGGTGCTTCAGAAATACCGGGAACTCCAAGATATTATTGCTATTCTGGGCATGGAAGAACTTTCTGAAGAAGACAAACTCGCGGTGAATCGCGCGCGTAGAATTCAAAGATTCCTCTCACAACCCTCCA
>JGI10211J34971_10002354_pt1 | contig 15434 bp, 17 predicted proteins | sample Etolagsediment_FD_34971 | JGI IMG/M metagenome (IMG submission 34971) | reverse complement strand
ATCTGTTTGCAAATTCAAACCCTCTGGCTTGCGCTTAGTACGCCACTTGCTTGTTCTGTTGTTTTTACCTTAATTTGCAATAGTTCAAAGTTAGAATTCTCATCTGTCGAGGTTATCTCCACTTGCATTAGCCTTGCTTGCTTGAAAAGAGGTCCCCATCTGGTTATTTCCTCTGACGAACTTGTTGCAGTTGTAGAGTCAGATTCACCCCAAGCGCTCTCACCCCATTGGGACATGCCCCAACCTGTGTTGCCTCCAGTTTCTGCACCAGATATTGTAAACGACTTAACAGTTGATGTGCTTCCGTCTTTATCTTCAACAATGATGTTTACTGTGGTTGTCCCGATTATATTCCTGAAAAGAATGTAGAAAAACTTAATAATGTTTAGCTTAGTAAAGTCGTTAAAGTATGTCTTTTTTGTCCTAAGTGTCTTTACAATAGCAGTACCATCATCGGTGTTTATACCTGCATCAAATTCATATACCTGGTTGTTGGCATAACTTCCAATGACCCACTTCTCAGTCCCCGTACTATCAACATATTTAGTCATGTGAGAAATACCCCAGGGCATTTTCCATGGACCCAGAAAGCTCCCCCTTTCTCTGTCATACACTATCATCTCTTTTCGTTGTGGAAATGAAAGTATATATTTGTTGTTTACATAGAAAGCATTTGCCGTGTCATAGTCTGTATTGTTAAGTAAATCAAGATATGGTCTTATTCGGGCTGATACCTCGTTTGTTCTAATAATGTTTAAGAAGTTTGGCTCATAACCTGTTACATACAAACCATCTCGACCAAAGTAAAACGTGTCATTTTCCACAGTCGCAATAGTTCCCTGATTGGCACAACCGACTGACGTGGAAATAGCTTGATATTGCGGATCTAGTAGATAAAAGTTGCCAACCTGTATCTGGCTTAGTTCTACAAGATATGAAGATCTTTCCTTGTATACAACAATTCTGTCAGATATAGGCTGAACCGTAATCCCCGTTATATTATCTCCAGATCCAGGGTCAATAAACACACCTCCACCACCATCAAGAAGGTTAAACTTGGTGTGATCCGGATACTTGCCCGAGATTAGTAGTTTGTTAGGTTCGTCTAAGGTACAACAAGAAGCCTGTCTTTATATTTTGCAATGAATTTGGACTTTACTCCAGCTGTGGTGTTTGTAAGTGGTGGCTCTTCTGTTTCACTTGTTTCTGTTCCTCTATCAACATATTTTGTTGTGGTGGGTTCTACTGAAGCCAAAAATGTTTCGTGCCCCTCTCTACCTCGATNCACCTCGTAACCACTAAGGGTTGCAGCAGACGGACCTGTCCAAAAGATGTGAACCTCTGTGTCTGATAGATCATTGGGTAAATCTTCTAAAACATAATTGGTTGAGGCTGTGGTTTGACCTCCGTTTGGACCAACAGCAACAACTGACCAGGAATATCTCTCTGGTCCACTTGCTCCAGAGAAGTTTGATGCACCAACACCAGTGGGGGCTGATATTGTTGAATACACAGAAAGGTCGGTTCCATCGTATTCTGTAAATGTTACATCCTCAGAAACAATGTAAGTACTACCCCCCAACTGCTCTGATCTAATAATACTTCCCGATGGCCAGCTTTGTCCCGTTACTGTTGTAGAACCCGTTTCATCCTTTTTGGCTAAGTATCCCTGGTCTGATAGCGCCATAATTTCGTTTGTTGTGCCATCATCAGACTTATAAGTAGCAAATCCTCTAATTGAGCCTGTTGCATTAGCGGTGAAGTATTTTAAAGTACCCCACCTTCCTGTAGGAACGCCCTTACCTGTAAGCATGATGTTATCGGCTTGGTCTAGCTCTTCATTGCTTAACTCTGTGGCTCTAAGAAGCATGTTGAGCCCTTTTCGAAAGGACTTCCATTCCTCATCTACTGATTTTCCTTGTTTATATTTTGGTGCACGTAAGTCAAATTTTGCCATTTCATTCTAGCTTAAATCTTTCAAAGGATGCCTAAACTTCATCTTTGTGTCTCGTGATTGCCCCGTTGAAGACTTCATTTCCCTTCCCATCATGTTCGCTAATTGTTTTTCTGATCTCTGTTCCGCTATTGGGAATCTATCATCACCTCTTGAGTAAAGCACATATGACTCCACCTTCCTTGTTACCACCTGGGGGTCAGAAAGTTCGCATGTGTCAGTAAGCGTTGCAAGACCTGACGGATACCTTTGATAGACCACAGAAAGCGTGGACATCGAAAATAGTGCATTAAACACTAAACTATATCCTTCATTTGGATTACCTAGTTGATAGCAATATCTATCTGTCGAAGCATAATCATATTTTGCCTCCGCCTCAATCACGTCCCACTCATTCCATTCTCCTGTGGAATCCAACACTTGCGGATTAACCATTAACTCCCTGTAGTTGCTAGGCATTGCTATTGTTGCCAAAGTTGAAGTATTCACCAAGTATTCAGCCTTAAACTCTGAAAGCTGTCCTGTTGCTGCAGCATCCCATACCGCCTGGTTTGCGTAATTGGTTCTTGTTGATAATTCATCACCTGTAGGAGCAGATGCTTCCAAATCCATTACCGAATTCACATCGGTTAAAATGTCAGACAATGTTCTCATGTTCTTAGTTTGTTATATATTAAGGAGGGTTTTCAAACTTATCCCTGGGGAAAGAAAAGGTGTCTCCATATGAGTTGCCAGTGTAGGCATTGGTGACCACAAATTATATCTTTGCGTTATATCAAGCCACATTGGATGATCCGCCCAGCCGTACTTTTTAATTGTTTCTACTTCTTTTTTGAGAGCGTCATGTCTTCCTGCGAAAGTTAGGGTTGTTGACTTAACTGTTTGCCAATGTTGTCCGTCTATTTGTCTTGTAAGTTTGCCTGTTGCATGCACTTTGTCCTTGTAGTAATCAGGGTGATCGTATGGAGTCAAGAAATCAAACCACTCCAAGGCTTCCACTATTCTTTTGCCAGCATGAGGAAGAAAGTAATAATCATCCTCAACAAACATAAAATTGACCTTCTTTTCTAAGGCTATTTCCAGTTGTCTATGAAACGACTTCGTATTCCCTTCATTAAAATCAGGGTAAAATGAGGTTTCTGTCTTTTCTCCCTTAAAAATGTTTCTAAGGTCTTGATTGGGTTTGTCCATGAGAACAACAAGTTCATAATCAACATCCTTAAAAGCCTTCTTAAAAGACCTAAAGCAAAACTTAACCAATTCAATCTTATCCTTTATTGGTCTTTCCTTAAGGGCACTACCATAAGCACATGCTCTGTAAATTATTATCATAATATTTCTCTGATTGGGTCTGTCCAAAGAGTTCCATGTTTCTTGTAAAAAGTTTCTTTGTCTTCTTGTTCCATCTTTTTGGGCATAGCATTAAGAGTCCTTGCCGCTTCAGGATGTGTAACATCAACTCCATATTCTATTTCGACAGGTATTCCAGCCTTCTTTAATCTAACTGCGTAATCTGTATCAGCCCAGTATATCTGGAAACTCTCGTCAAACTTGCCAACCTCTTCGTACACCTCTTTGGGGATACAGAAGATATGAGCATGAAACACCTTAAACACACCCCTATTAACAGTTGGGGAAACAACCTTTCCGGGTACACACAATTTCTCCAAATCGCCACGACTTAAAATAACATCATCATTTGAGAGTATGACGTAATCATATCCCATACCAAATCCCAAATCTAAACACATGTTCCAAGCTGTAGAAAGAGTCTTTTGTTTGCCAGCCAAGACAATAGTGTTATACCCCCGAAAGGAATGTAAGCATTTTTTTAATACATCCCTTTTGCCAGGATCAACTTCATAATACGGAATTGCAACTATACTATTCATTTTTTACTACCTCCTTGATATTTGTTGTTGAGATGTTTCTGTGTCGTGGAATATAACACAGAGCTATATTTTGTTCCTCTAACCATTCGGGAGTAAAATCCATTTGTTTCATGTAATCTTTAAATAGCCAGTCACTTCCAACAACAATAATATCTGGAGCAACATTCATTATTGTCTGCTTACTATCTTCTCCTCCAACATTTTCTACAACTCTATCCACCAAAGACGTAAACTCCTCCAAAATAGCCTTTCTATCCCCATACTTAATAACAGGTCTCTTGCCTTTGTAGCGTTCAACGAATTCATCTGTGTTAAGCGACACGACAACCTCCCCGTCCTCACCCGCTATTTCCCTACACCAACCAAGTAAATCAATGTGTCCTCTGTGAGGTAAATCAAATGTACCACCTGTATATACTCTAAGGTCTCTTCTTTCCTTCATAGTATTTATCTACTACGTACTTCTCAGCACTCAATATCTTTTCTTCTTGTTCTTTGGTCATGAGGTTGCCATTGGAAATCGATCTGTTTACATGTTCTGCTAAAAACTTATCTTCATCATATTCCTCCCCTGCCTCATCCAATGCTTCACATAAATCAAAGTATAGGTTCTCAGTTCTTCCCACAAAGTCCACTTTTTCAAACTCTTTGACAATCCGTGTGTATTTACCTAATGTTTTTTTCACAAAACTGTCCCAATCCTTTTTAACAAGAAAGTCATAGAAGCTCTTGTACCAAGCTAGCGGGTGTCTCACAAAAGTGAAGCTAAACTTATTTACTTTTGCCAACTTACGAGGTGATATATGTATTCCGTTTTCTTCCAAGTCCCATCCTGCATCAACACACACCTTGTCATACCGACCTCCAAANGCTCTTTTTAAACTAGCTTCAACCCAAGTTCCACCAGTTCTTGGTAAATGAAAGAAAATTGTTTTAGGTGTTGTTGCTCCCATCTTTCCACTTCTTTGCAATACTAAATCCGTTTTTCATTATCCACTGTGAAGCCTCTTTGTTTGATACCTCTTTGGGAACGTCAAAGGGTAAACTAATCTTTGCGTCTATTTTCTCATCTCTTACAGGGTCAAACTTCTGTCTTTTAAACCATATCCATCTCGGCACGTTAAGAAGTCTCTCCCTATTGGTTATATTCTGTTTGGTCCCTCCAATCTGAGGCCACAAGTCAATACACTTGGCTATATTCCTGTCGTCAATTACAATGTCGTATCCCATCTCCAATGCCCTGTCTGCAATTTCTGTGTTATCAAAACCCAATCCGTCATCAAAGAACTCCCACCAACCGTTAAGCTTATCTATTATGTGTTTGGGTGTAGCACTATAGTTCATCTCAAAGTCCAGAGGATTGTCCGTCTTCCTTAGTCCCACATGCTTTAGCCTTATATTCCTCCAGCTTTCTTTCTCTAATATCCCAAGGTCTCCATTCCACCAGTCTTCCTTGTTTTTCTTGTTTGTCTCTTTAGCATAATAATATATATCTACTGGAGCTATCAAAGCATTGGGGTTGTGTCTGTATACATCCACGAGCATCTCTATTCCCCTGTCAGGCATGTAAATAAAGTCTTGAAGCCAAACAACAAGCTCTCCCTCCACGTTTTTCCAGGCTTTGTTGTTAGCCCTCACCAAACCACACCTTCTTTTGTACTTACCCAGCACCTTATCTCCTCTTATGTACTTGATATTTATTCCGTACTTGTCTGCATATTTTTTAGCTATCTCACTCCTATCCTCCTCGTGATCGTCAAGAATAATCCACTCATGCACCTTGTATGTCTGATTGGCAATGTTTTCAGCCATTGTGTTCCACCAACCCTCACGAATTGTAATCGTTACAACACTAACCTTTGGTTGCCCTAGTTTTTCTTTGAAGTATGTGTCCCACGTGTTGGCAATATTATTCCAGTAATACTTCTGTGCATGCTTGTTCCCCTTCTTTTGCTCTTCCTTCCACCTTTTTTCGTCTCCCATCAAATCTATAAGCTCTTTTTGAAACTTTTCTTGTACTTTTATGTCTCTTATGTTCCCCTCAATCTTGATACCACTTTGTACAGTCTCATCTAGGGCCGCTAGAGTCATTGTAACAGGAACACACCCATCCCTTTGACACTCTAGTCCTGTTATACAATTTATCTCCGTAAAATATGTTGGATAAGCCCAAATACCACATTGTTTTCTTAACTTTTTAAGCTCATCTTGTCCGATTCTCCCATGATGAACAATGCCATCCTGTTCCATCATCCTCTGGACATTCTCTTTCCACTTCATTCTCTCCGGATTGTTGTGGTTGGCAACGTCAAACAGGTTCCACCCATAACAAACATGCAACTCAGCGTCAGGATATTTCTTTTTTATATCAGGCCACATATAGAGAAGAAGGTCTAGCCCCCTATCGTAGGAACTTGCCCAATATAACTTATGTTGTTTAGATGCCATTTGAAATTATTAAAAACTTATCATCAGGAATATCACTCAATAGATTTCTATGATACTGGGACTTCACCATAATCTTATCAACATTGTCTAATTTGTTTATATATGTCGCAGAATGTGTAACATCGTGCAGGTCTATAACATATTTTTTAGCACTAACTCTTCCCGCCAAACTATCATGTCTCCATTGAATAAGGATATTGAAGTTGTCCATCTGGCTAAACATATAATAAGGAAGGTAAGTTACCCCATTAACCATCTTGGGCTTTTCAGGATCACCGAATACAGTAACTTTATAACCCATCTTAGTCCACTCTTCAGAAAGTCTAATGACTGCTGTCTCACTTCCACCAATTCCACCCTTTCTAATACTCTCACCATCCCACTTCTCGAAATGTTGTCTACCAAAGTTAGCAAAGTAGCAAATCTCATCCTCTTTCCATGTTCTTGGCTTTTTGTACCTGTTGTAGTACCTGTACGCAAAGGGCAACCTCTTAATCTCATCTGGTAAGGTCAAGACAAATCCAGCAATCCGATCTTCCTGTCCCGTATCAACCAAGTAATTCATTAGTTTATGTGTGTGTTCGCTTGCAATGTCCAAGTCTTTTTGTCTTTCAAGAAACTCCTCATTCTCCTGGTGTTGTGGTTGAGGGTTAATCTTGTTTAGAAGTCTAGCCGCTTCCCATGCCTTTCTTATATTCTTCTCAGCTTTAAAATGATACTTAAGAAGTAGCTGTGCAGACAGTTCCTTTAACTCCAAAATATTGTTCATTGAGGTGTTGGAGTCATCTGTGTCTAGGTTCATTCCTATATCCATCCAATGCTTCATGGCACTATAATTGTCGAGATTATAGTAAACCTCAGCCAACCTTAAGTATAAGATTACACTCTTCGGGTATTCTTTGAGGGCATTGTGAAGAAAATCTCTTGCTCTTCTGTGCCTTCCCAGCTTTCCCATACATTTCGCCATAAGGTTGTAACAAACAGCCCTTTCCTGGTCCCAACCACTCTTCTGTATATACTCCTCACCCATGCTCACACACTCAAGAAGTGTGTCTTCATCTTCATTTTCAGAATATATCTTCATCAGGTAAAGAAGGGTCCTTGGGTCGACATCGTTTTTCTCCCTTTCATCCTTTAATTCAGCCTCCAAAAGTCTTCTATTCCTATCCATTCTCCCCCTTAAGCTTTCGGCGTCAAGATCTCTGTCAGCTCCCAAGTGAAGCCATGTTATTGGATACTTGTCAGAATACTTAACTTGAGTGTATTTAAAATTCTCGCCATCTAGTGGTACTGGAGTTTCGTGTATCCTCTTCTTCCACACAATAGAGCCAGGTCTAATAAGCCTCTCCCTCATGTGTACTATCTCAGCTTCTACAAAGGTTTCCACCGAAGGCTTCCCATCAAACTTTGAACCATAGTAATAACTGAAAAACACAGTGTCATATTCCTTCTGCTTTGATATCTTTGCGACATCTCGTATAAGGTGGGCGTTTACTATCACGTCATCAGTGTCAGCCCACAATATCCAGTCTGTTTTTGAGTCTACTCTTGAAAAGTTGTAGTTCCTTTGTTCGCTAAAGTCATCGTTCCATTTGAGGTAAGAGAAGTCATATCCGTTCTTTTCGCACCACTTCTTGGTCTTAGTGTAGGGCTTGTGGTTGACTGTTATATAAACATCATCCACCGCAGGTTTGGCAGACTCGACAAGCTTTTTCAAGCCGTCTAGTTTCCCATCGTCTTTACTTATAATACATAAAGCTATCTTCATATCTTTTTAGCCATCTGAAATATCGGCCAATGTTTAACAAACTTAATTGCATTGTCTCTCTTTACTGGATCAAACTTGGGAAATACTTTTTTCATCATCATATATAAAGGGTAAGGATAACTTGCAAGGCTTCTACCTGTCCCCTTTCTTACTTGGTCTTTTATAGACATCTCATTGTCCTTGTAATCCTTTCTTAAACTCAACCATTCCTCCGATTCTCTGGGCCATGTATCCCTCCACACAGATATCATTATCTCCATAAGCTTACTTCCAGCCTTAGAAAAGGGGTTTTCCGGTTTACCCAATGTCTCCCACATCTTAACAATTACTTCCGTTGCGGCCGTTGCTTGGGGTGGAACTACTTCATATTCTTCATCGTCAATCTTAATTACTTTGGGGTCTTTTTCTCCTTCTTTCTTACCCTTCACGGTGACATTTTCACTCATCTTTTATAGTATATCACATAAGAAAAGAGGGTGAATTGCTTCACCCTCTAATCTTTGAAAGGGGTTATATTATAAACCAGTATTATAACCAGTTCTCTTTACGTGTGCGTGTTCGTTGTATGAAACGACCGTAAATTCTGTAATATAAACTCCATTCTCTCTGTCACCGTCTACAGCCCTCTCTTCCCAGTGNGGTTCACCAGAATTGATGAGGAATGAGTGCTCAAAGAGTTCTTCTCTAATACCAAGTATTGTGAGAGAACCTGCAAGTTTCCTTACGTCCTTGTGAGCAATGATTTTGACAGTCTGACCAACTTCAGCGTCATAAACTCGAACTTCCTGTGTTAGCTTTTTATCAAAAGCTTCAACATTTCTAGTCAAGTTTGTACCGAAGCTAGCAATTCTTCTCTTGATAACAACAGGCGCTACCAATGTATCCATTACGTAGCTTGCTCCTACTGTATCCCAGGAGTCTTGAACAATGTCGTTCAATTCTGTTTCTGTGAAAGAAGCTCCAGTGGTTCTAGCTGTTACGTTAGTAGAAATACACTGGTCGATTCCTGCAACTCCTCGTGCCGTGTCAGTTTGCCCAGCTTCAACTTCTCCGTTGACTGTAGCATATTCCATTTTGGACTTAAGTCGCCTTAATGCCCTTTCCTTTTCAACACCCATTGCGTCTTCGCCAGTTACGTTAGCGATAGAAGCTCGAGTCCTGGAAAGTCTGACTGGAGAGTCAAGAATTATCGTTCTGTTGTTTGAGCGTTCCTCAACGTCTAGGTCGGTGTAAGTTGTTGATGCACCTTCCTTGTTTCCGCTTGCTGATGTTGCCCTGTCTTCATGGAACAAGTTCCATTCATGAAGGGTATTCATTGCGGAAGGAGCCACTCCAAGATTAGAAGTAAAGTAGTTGTCCTCGTTAGGCGAGATATCTTTAAGAATGTCTAAAAGAGATTCTCTAAGCTCTCCACCTGGGGTTGTACCTCCTTGCGATTGATATGTGTCTTTTCCAAATGCCATAGTTATCACCTCCTCTCTATTCGTATCCCATATGTGCGGGTTACACGAATAGATTGATGTTTTGTGCTCGGTTTATGGTCGGAGCATCAGACCACTATCTAACTTACTTATATATGAAGTATTTGAAGGTTTTCAATATCCGCTTCTTCTAAGTCTTTCAGCGAGTGCACCTTTTTTGCCTTTCATGACATCCTCCTTGAGGGATTTTAACTCTGTTGATTCATAATACCCCTTCATTGCCGAAGAACGTACATTTGTTGCGTTTATTTGTTTTTTGGCGTCTTCTTTGCTTTCAGCCTCTTCCTTTTGTTTCTTTGTTGCCATTTCTTCCTCCTCTCTAGGTTTATAATGTTTCTCGAACACTTTGTCTGCAGCAGCTTCAAAATCAAGTTTTCCGTTAATCATTTGGGAAATGGTCTCATTTCTCACATCATCAAAAAAATCACCATTAAATTCTTCATTTTGTGGGTCTAACTGTGGGTATTTGTTGTGAACCTTCTTAACAGCCTGTGTTTCTTCAAAATCTCTTTGACTCTTAACCATTTGTTGTGCAGCCATTTCAGCCCTTTGTGCTCTTACCTCAGCTTCTGAAGCTCTTCTGTCCATGTCTCGAAGCTTACTCATTAACTTATTCCCGTCCAAGTATCCCTCTTTGTCCATCATTCCAGCAAAAACATCATCGATCTGTTCTTGTTGTAGATTTTGAAAACGGCTCGCGTCTGGAACTTGGCTTGTACCTCGTGCTGGTGGTTGTTGAGGTTGCTGTTGGGGTTGTTGTTGTGGTCTTAAACTATCAAGAACACTCTCATATTCTGTCGTCTTCTTCTTTAATTCCTTATTACTCTTGGTTAATTTCTCGAATTCTTTCTTGGTTCTATCCTTACCCTTGTCTTCTTTTTCACTAACCTCTTCTTGTTTATCTTCCTTGGGTTCTTCCTCTCTTGTATCTGAAGTGTGAGTAGACTTTCCTTTCATCTCCTCCTGTTTTTCGTTCCTTTTTTCGTCGGGCATATTTTATTATAACATCTTTAGCAACTTTTCAACTTCTCCGATTCTTGGTCCCGTCCAACAAGCACCACACTTACACCTAAGAACTCCGTCTATCACTATTGCGGACTTATGTTTACACTTACTCATCTCAATCTTCTTCCCCTTACCTGGAGGATTACCCTCTTTATCTTTAAAATGTTCAAAATAGTATCTTTGTTTTCCTCTAAGTTTTGAGTCCATAGTCTTTGTCGGGATTACTTATTTGTTTTGCCAAGTTCTCAGTCATTGATTCTGATGTTTCCAACATGTTGTATATTTCCTTGTAAGCCATTGCTCTACCATACTGCTCTGTATAGGCTTTGTGGAATTCTTCGCAACTATTGTGCTTTGTTGGGTCCGGCCATTTGTTGTGGAACGCCGCCTTGAGGATTGGCTTGAGGTATTCCTGGTAATCCTTGTTCTTGGATAGGCGGTTGAGCGCCTCCCATTGCTTGAGGGTTTCCTGCAATTTGCGCTTGTTGGACTGCTTGCTCATTTATTTGTTCAAAAAACCTTTCTGCGTCATTTAGACCCATCTCTTCGAGGTTTGCTCTTAGCAATTCCTTTATCTTTGGTCTATAACCTTCTTGTTGCATCAATTGTAACACATTAGGGTTATTGGTGAAAAGTTCCAAAGCTCTCATTCTCGCATCAGCCAGCTCTTGGTCTGCACCTGACGACATGGACTTTATGTCTGGTACATAGTCGTATGTTCCCTCCAAATCTTCTGGGACAATAGAGAGTTCTGCCGTGTCTTCCATATCATCCAGCCTCATCTTTGGTTTTATGTCGAGTTTGCTCGGATCTTTCTCTTGTGGATTGGTAACAACTGGATGAATTGGTGTTTTAGCTGTTTCCCACAGTTCCTCAACATCAGCATCAGACAATTCTGGAGCTGACGCTACTATGTCGCCAACCATTCTTGCGTTTTCTGCCGTCACTTCCATCTCATCCAAACCTGCTCTCTTGAAGTAAGAGAACTTATCACTACCGACAATCTTTAGTATTAACTCTTTTTTGGATGGGTCTGTGAACAAAAATTGCTTGTTGTTGCTAAGCCACATCATCATTACATCCTTAATAAACTCAGCCAGGTCGTTCTGGTTCTTTTGGTCTCTAGTGTTTTGTTGCTTAAGTGTTGCTTTCACCTCAGTTGCCGTCTTCTCGGTTTCAAATGGGTCTATGGCACTTGTTCCCTGACTCATATCCCCCATTGCAACATTGAAGGCACTAACAAGAGCTGAATAAGTTGTCTGGAAGTATCGAAGTGAATCGCCCCTGGACTCCATTTCTGTTATTGCATCGGGGCTGTCCACCAACCACTGTGCTTCTGGTCCATATTCAATGGTTTCTATTCTTGCAGCGTTTTCCATAATCTTAAGAGGTGGTCTCATTTTAAGTATGACCTCATCCATGTAAGAACAAAGTGTTGCTTGAATCGCCTTCCATAGAGGGATAACTGGTTCAACTTCACTTTCTCCAAGGGCATCATCTTGGAGGTGGTAATATCTAAGTTGTGCTATTGGCAACTTGCCATGGTCATAGGGGTTTTTTATCTCTCTTAAAATAAGTTTGTGCTCTGGAGAAAAGGTTATCCACCTGTTTTCTCTGTATTCTGTGACAATCTGCACTACAGGAAAGGCAATGTCCTCTCCCACCCTATCTTCTAATCCTCGAAGCTCCTTAACTCTTCTTGTGTATTCTTTATCGCGCTTTTGTGAGGTATTGGGTAACTTCTCTTCGATTCTTCTCCTTATTTCCTTCAGGTTTTTAAATGAAGGTCGACCTTTAGTGTCTGTCTGTGTCTCCAAGTCTTCCAAGAACTCCCAGCTTCTGTACTGGAACCACTTTGCGTCTTTGACATGAGTTGCAGCAGGATCCATTCCACAATCTCTAATATCAAGAAGTTTCATCTCATTACCATCAAACTTAACTTTCCCATCTTCGTCTACTTCATATTTCCAGTAAACAAGAGCAAACTTAGACTGGTAAAGCCTTGTATCCATGTCTGCAATGCTCATCTTCACAAGCATCGAACCTCCATCGTTTGCTGTATCCCACTGGTAATCGAGAATTGCGTTGTTAAACTCAGCCTTGAGCACATCAGATCCTTCTCTTGGAACCAATCTACCTCGCAACTTATTGTTTAAAAGCCGTCCATTCTTTTCTATTAAAGAAGTTCTTATTCTTGGATCAACAATCTTTGTAATATATGGCCAGTCATCTGGAAGCTTTCCGTAATATGAGTCTGTTACATCATTCCACCCATTTTTCCGAGACATTCTCTTCTCATTATCCTTGTCCCACATCTCGTAATGTTGAGTTAACTCCAGTAAAAGGTCCTTTTTTGCCATATTTCTAGTTTATTTCGTGTGCTTAAGGGTTTTCAAACTGTCAACCCCAGCTATCCTCTATTCTTTTCTTTCTTAGTTTTGCAAACAAATCATCCACTCTCTTAAGTTTGAGTTTCATGGCCTCATATTTACACTTGGAACATATCCGAATATAGTCCCTCATGTCCCCATCATAATCAAACATATAGTTTGGTAATTGGTTGGTTTGCTTTTCTCCACAAGACTGACAGTACCACTCTTCCAAGTCTTCTTTTACAAGTCCATGGCGTGCACCACCATACTTACTCCAACCATACATCTTTTTGGTAATGGATATTTTTTTTGCCACTTTACAACATGCTCCATCTTTCCGTATCCAGCTTCTTTCTCGGCAGTTCTTTTCCCTGACCTTTGTAATTTACGAAGTAATACTCCAAAGCTCTCATTGCGTGACTCCACTCATCGTGAACAGGTATCTCGTTGCTTTGGTTTCGCACATCCTCGCTTATTTCCGGATAATGATAATTAAGAATACAATCCCTAAACCTTTTTAGATGTAGTAATTTTGTCATATCTCCCTCCCCCGTGTTTACAAAAAGAGACTTCATGTGCTTATGTGTTTGTCTTATCTGATCTGGTATCTTAAGACCCTTTGTCGTACTCACGTAAATACCATGCTTGGACAATTCCTCTATGGGTGACGTACCAGTTACAACGGTTCTCGCTCTGCCTGCATCATCACCTGTTACAAAATCTGGTTCTTTGTAGGGCTTACTCTTAACAACCTGCACAAAGTGGGCTATGTTTGCGTTGTTTGCCTCGTAATAATCAATAACTCTAAACTCACCACCCAAGGGTTGAATCCATATAATTGCTGTTGGGTCATTAACTCCAAAGTCCCAAGACAAATGCAAGGGAGCTAGTTCGTCATATGTAACCTTCTTGTAATTCTCCAATGGCCATTCTTTGTAAACAACACCTTTTGGTCTTGTAAAGTCCGCCAAATATTCTTGAGAAAATTCTTCTTTTGTCAGCTGTTCATAGGCGCTCTGTATTTCCCCCTGGTTTGCATACTTACTCAAAAGATTAACCACATATTCACCTTGTATCTCACAAGAAGGCATTTTAAATCTTTTTGTTAGCTTGTCTTTTCCGAAGTATTTATCATAGAAGTCGTTACCCATACCTTTTGGAGTACCGATAAACCATACATCACCTGCTGTAGTCGCAAGCATCGGTCGAAGCACTTCCGGCCACACATGTCTTTTAAAGTCTGCGTACTCGTCTAGTATCATAAAGTCCACAGTAGCACCTCGAAGAGTTTCTGCGTTTTGTACTCCAATAAGTTCTATCCTGCTTCCATTGAGAAGTTCCACCTTAAGCTCTGTTGAATTAATACTCTTTCTTATTTCTTTCGGAACATAAGACAGAAGCATATTCCACACATTTCTTTTGGCTTGTGCATATTCAACTGTTACATACCAATTACGAGTACCAGGATTTTTTATAGCTCTTTTGATAAGTTCATTAACAGCGGCTGTAGTTTTGCCTATCTGTCGTCCACAAACTGCGACAAGAAAACGCGTAGCGTTGTTGTGCCATTCTAATTGGTGTTTTTGTGGTTCATAATCAATTTTTACTGTTGGCATCTTTCCATTCAAACTTAAGCGGTTCACCATCCGCTCCAGTATGTTCCGTCCTCGTAGTTTCTACCATTCCATGATTAACCTTCAAGAGCAACTGAACAATGGTCGCGTTTATTTCTTTTCCCCCAAAGATGCCTATTTCTTGAAGAATTTCCTTTTGTCTCGTCAAAACTTCATCTAAAGTGTGTCGAAATTCTGGATACTTTTCTTTCCAATCATACACTCTTCTTCTTGATACACCCAACTCTAATGCCACGCCTTCAATCGTGGGTATCTTCATGTTTTCTGGAATTGCTTTTTCGAGATACTTGTGTATCTGAACAATCATCTCAGGTCTATATTTTGTAGGTCGACCTACTTTTGCCATGACTTATTGTATCATGTCATTTCTTGTTCTTAATATCATCAAAACACAAACCGATAATTGTCAAAGAATAAATAAGTCCAAACATAAGTTCTACCAAATCCACAGCACCGGTAACAACATATGGTAACATCAATACTGTCCAAACCAATATAATCCATTTAATTGTAATTTTCATAAACTACTCACCTCTTTTCTTTTCCCACACCTATCATAGTACCACTTATCCCAATCCCATCGTCTATATACACCACCGCACTCACACAAGTTAAAAAGCCACTTATATATCTTTTTTATTAACTTCATGTCTTTTCCTGTAACACTCATCCGAACAATAATTCCTATGATTTCCTCTTATAGGTATTGGCTTTCCGCACCTCTTACAAACTTTGTTAATCATCTTTTTTACGTCCTTGTTTATTTGCTTTCCCGCCCTTGATTTAAAACTCCAGTAGTTCATTTCTCTACCAACCTTAAAAATGTTTCTAAATCCAAACAAACAAGCGTTTTTCTTTTACCTTTCCACCTTGCAACACC
>JGI10211J34971_10002353_pt1 | contig 15435 bp, 8 predicted proteins | sample Etolagsediment_FD_34971 | JGI IMG/M metagenome (IMG submission 34971) | reverse complement strand
ATCATAACAAATAGATCTTTCTTTTTAGGGAGACCCCTCAGGGATCAATCATCAACAACTTTTTGCTTATACTCGCGCTACTGCTGGTCAGTTTCACAAAATATAACCCGGTGCTCATTCGGTGGCCGATCATGTCCTGGCCATGCCAGACCCAGCTATTGCTGCCAGCCTGTACGGTCTGACGGGTGTTATATACTTCGCGGCCCCGGACATCAAAGACCTGAATATGCAAAAGATCTGCCGTGGGGACCTGGATATCCAGTCGCGTCTGGATTTGAAATGGGTTGGGTGAGGTCATGGCCGTCATGGGTGCAAGGCCCTGGCGAATGGCTTGACCGGCTCCCTGTTTCTGATTGAGATCGATACCCACCACCGGGTCATCCACCACAAAAACAGAAAGTGAATCAATACGCCAGCCTCTGAAGCCCACCGTCGAATCGCTATGGAAGAGCAATTTAAGCTGGGCTGCTTCTGGCAGGTCACCGTGGGTCAAGAGGGTCTCTGTGTGGGGACTAAAGCGTTGATCAAACCAGGCTTTCGTCAAGATCAGCTCACTTGATTGGGTATCCCATATCTCCAGAGCCAGGGTATCCACATGCCACTCTACTTCATAACTGTGGGTCAGGCGGACTCCCAGGCGTTGGGCTTCTGGTGTACTGGAGAGGTCCAGATCCATGCTCATTTCTGCAGTCAAACCCACACCGTAGAAAAGATCGGGTTGGGAGATCAGCACCCCATTTTCAACAAACCATTCACCGGCGCTGATCTGCCAGGCATCAAGATGCTGGAAATCCGTCTCGTAGACCAGGGTTGGCTCGCTGGGCAGATCCACTGAGAAACTCAGGGTCATGCCTTCGGTGTAGGGTCGCAGATCAAAATGGTGTATCTCAGGGAAGCATCCCGGTGCAGAGATCTGCAGTGAAATTTCATCGCCCTGCCATTCAAAATCATGGGTTCCGGCAGCGAGTTGGAGTGTATCCCGCTGATAGGCATCCCACATCATGACTTGATACTGCCCAGAGCCGGAAGCCTGGCTCAGCTCCATTTCAATATTGTGAATGGGTGCAGGTTCCAGACTAAAATCCAGAATAGAGGCGTAATTGTCACTGGTGAGGATGCTGGCCACCGTATCGGGTCGGAACCCCGGCGCCGAAGCGATGACCTGGTAGGTTCCCTGGGTGAGCAGACGGCGATAGCGACCAAAGCCATCGGTAACGCGCGGCTTCATCATGAGTCCCTCCAGGGGTTTGATACTGCCATCAGCCTTGCGTTTGCCGATCTTGATCTGAGCCCCTTCCAGGGGGAATGAATCTGAGGCATCGCGCACGATCCCACGGATCATGGATTTGCTCTCCGGTGTCCGGCCAAAGGCGCGGTCCATGAGGTAGAAAAGGCCTTCCAAATTGCGCGCCACGGTTCCATTTACAATGTTGGTATTGGGCTGGAGGTTGTTGGTCCCCACTTCGACAAGGAACTGGATCGCTCCTGTTTGGGTATAGAACCAATCATGGGCATTTCCCCGGGGTGTCTTGCCAGGTGTGACGGCATAGTTGCCATCTCCGGACTCATTGATCACCCGTTGAGAAAGGGTTTCAGCCATCGATCGCATGATCTCAATATCCGGTGGGTTCTTGGTATCTTCCCATTCCCAGGAATAATAAATGATCTCAGGGGTGCCGGAACGGGCAGAATGATAGGCCACGGACAGGAGAAATTTCTCCTGTTTTGCCAGATCGGCGATGGCCCGGGTCTCTGACTCTGAGAAAGGTGCTGGACCGCGATAGTAATCATAGTCCCCTACCTCGTAGGCATCCCCAAAGATCCAATTGAAATCGTAATTCCGGTTGAAATCCACGCCATCAATATCAAAGCCGATGCCTTCAACAAAATCAAAGCTGCCGTTGCCGTTGTTATCAGTCTTGTTCTTGCGGTAGGTGACATCCAGACCGTCATGCACCACGCGCAATCCCTCAGGATTGTAGGTGGGAACGATCCAGACCTCCAAATTCTGGAGGATGGCACCGATGTGGCTGTTGAAATTATCGAAGCCATGAAGGAGACTGTCGATCAAACCCATGGTGATCTCCACACCCAGGATCTCTTCAGCGTGACACTGTCCCGTAAAAAGCAGGGCTGGTTCATCTTCATCAAGCGTTGGGTTATCTGAGAACTTGAAGGCGTAGATGGGCAGATCCTCGTTATTGGATCGGCCGATCTCCCTCACATCCAGGATGGCGTTATAGGCTGAGATATTCTGAATCGAATCAGCGAAAGCCACGATCTCTTCATAAGTATGATACCTGGGATTGATGACCGAATCTCCGCGGGTCAATCCCGATCCAAATGTCAAGATCATCAGGATCGACAACAGTTTGCGCATAAATAATTTCCCCATTACATCACGCTATTTTAAAAACATGAGTTTCTGGGAATGTCTCTGACTGGCGCTCTCCACGCTGACCAGGTAGACTCCGCTGCTGACGACACTGCCCGCCAGATCCTGACCGGTCCATGTATAGACGCTCTGGCCTGCAGTCTGCAACTGGGCAGAATGGATCTCACGGCCCAGGATATCATGAATACGCAGCACCAGTGCCTCTCCAGCAGGATTGCTGAAAGGAATGGTCACAGATCCATTGAAGGGGTTGGGATAAGCAGCGCCCAGCTTGAAATCGGATACCAGCTGAGGCTCTGGATTGATCCCGGTAGCAACCCCAGTGTAGGCCTGGGCATAAATATTGGTCAGCTCAGTCTTTCCTGAGGAGCGCATATCCTGCCAGGCGATGAGATAGGCCATATCCGTGGTTGAATTGTCGGCAAAGGGAATGATCTGGGGCTCCATCTGATTCAGTACAGCCGAGCTTACAGCAATGCCATTCTCAGCATGACCAGCTGAACCGGGTTCAGAATCATACATATAGACATCGGTATAGATACCAGGGCGTCCATCGGCCCAGGCTACCAGGAAGCGATCACCTGTGACGGCCCGAATGGCGGGATCCCAATTCTCTGTCTCCAGCGTCGTGATCTGTTCCGGCTCGGTATCCGTTGTGAGGTTCTTGACAAACACATCATTCTGGAACCCATCAAAACTTTGCCAGGCGGCATAGAGGACACCACTTCCGTCATCTGCGATGCTGAGGTCCACGCGAGTCTGGTCACCAAAATCGTTGCTCAGGAGTTGTTCCTGCCCCAGCTCACCGCTGCCATTGACCGATATGGCGTAGAGATCGACGCCACTGTTTGCCAGGTCCCGTTGATCTTCCCAGGCAACATGGATCAGGTTGGCAGGTTCATCATAAATGGCGAAGGCATTGCGCTGATTGCCAGTGGCGGCTGAAACTGGATGGGTCCAATTCACGCTCCCGTCTCCCATGACCTGGGAAATATAGCTTCTGGTGCCATCCACGGTTTCAGCTTCCCAGACCAAAATGATCTCGCCTGAGGTCATGGCCAGGGCTGACACAGCATATTTATCGCCAGCAATATCCCCGGCATCGAGCTGGATACCACCGACTGACCATTGTGCATTGCCATCAATATCATATTTCTGGGTGAATAGTGACAATCCCTGGAGAAAGATCTCTTCCGTCCAGAAGAAATACATGTAGCCATCAGGACCAGCGATCATGGTGGGCTTCAATTGGCCAAACAAGGCATTTGGATTGACCTGAAATCCTTGCCCAGGCCAGGTTGGGGCCAGATCGGCATTGATATGCTGGGCAAAAAGGATCTCAGTCCCAGATGAAATATTCGTATAGGCCAGATACGCGCCGCCCTGGCCGTCTTTGGCAATGATGGGTGATTTCTGCTCCTCGTTCTCTGAAAGTGCGATCCCATCCATGGTATAGGAAATAGCCGCATTGCGATTCATGACCTGCCCCATGGCCACTGCGCCCGTACTAGACCAGCGTTTGTCCTCCCAGAAGAGCATGGCTTTGTCAGCACCCCAGGAGAGGGCTTTAAAATTATTGGCATCCCCATCGATCCCGAAAAAGAACTGGAGTCCATCGGCATCCCAGCTCTGGCCGCCGGTGTCTGTCACATGCTGACCCATGAGGCCGATGCTGCCACTGCTGACATCTGACCAGAGGACAATGGCACCACCGGTACCATCGGGACGCACCAACCCGCCCAACTGATATTTATAACCGGTGGTCAGGGCCAATCCATTTGTCTCAAATCTCATGGAGCCATCGGGTGCGATGTATTGAATATAGATGTCCGATTCCGGGAAACCGCCATTGCGCTCATCCAGCCAGGTGACAAAAATGCCATCATCATCGCTGAGGGTGAAACGCGGCTGGAGCTGTTTCAGACTGATCTGGGCCACGGGAAGGCCGGCAGCATCCCACAGGGGTGCGCCGTTGAAGTCCAAACTTTGCACATAGATATCCGGGTCCTGGGGATTGTTGCGAAAATCTTCCCAGACATAATAGATTCGATCGACACCATTGGATTTAACACGGCTGGCGCGTTGTTCTGATGGGAGATTTGTCAGGGCGATGCCATTGGCGGTCCAGACAGCGGAGCCATCTTCTGCCAGGAGCTGGGTAAAAATATCTGTTTTGATGTTGTTGCGATTGTCAAGCCAGGAAACGGCGACGCGGTTGCCATCGGCAGGGGCTACCTTGGGGTAGACCTGGTCAGCGGGGTCATTGCAAACGGGAATGCCATCCGCGCCCCAGAGACCGTTAAAATTCACATCCAATCGTTGGCCATAAATATTGGCATCACCACTGAGACGGGTATCTCTCCAGACCACAACCACTTCGCTGCCGCTGGTTTCGATACTGTGGTTGGTCTGGGTACCGGTGGCACTGACCACGGGTAATCCGTTGGTCCCACCGGCAGCCAAAGGACCATCCAGCTGAAGCACGGTCCCAAAGATATCCCCAGATTGAGAGAGGGAGCCATCATCCCAGATGACATAGGCAACACCAGTTGCTCCCCGGGCCATATTGGCAGACTGCTGCGAGCCTGAATTCACTGCAAGGGGAACACCTGAGGGTTCCCAGGAGAGGTTGCCTTCCGAATCGATATGCTGGGCATAGACATCACCATACTCATCGTCACGGTAATCGATCCAGGCCAGAAAAGCGCCGCCCTGACCATCTGAGACCATGACAGGATCTTCCTGACGACCATCGGCAATGGTGGCACGGATACCGGTTTCTCCCCACAGGGCTGCGCCAGTCGTATCCACTTTCTGCATATAGATATCACGATCACCGGTACGGGTGTCAGACCAGGCCATGATGATCTCGCCATCATTCCCCACATCACCGCCTCGCTGCCACTCAATGTGGACACCTTGACGAACGGGGACGCCATTTTCGATCCAAGAAAAATTCCCTGTTGCAAAAACGCTTCCGGCCAGCAGAAGCAGTATCAAATGTTTCATTATCACATAACCTTTTTGTCTGAGAGGGTAGAATTCATGTCTCCCTCACCTATTTATTCCGTACCAAGGATCTCCTCTAACAGGAGAACCACATCGATGATATCAACCGCATTATCTGCAGAAATATCCGCCAGCTCAAATTGATCCTCATTCATGTCATCAATCAAGAGGATAAAGTCTAACATTTTTATCAAATCATTGATATCCAGGCGGTAGTCATGATTCACATCGCCAGGGGGTGGTGTCCCCAAAACCAGATCCAAAGCCAGTAAAATCTGAGCCTGAGGGAGATTGTCGGCACTGGTGTTCAGCGTCAGCGGAGCTTCATAGTGACCTGGCTCCACATCCTGGGTATGAACATCCACAATGAAGGCGGCACTTTCGCCACCAGCCAGCATCCCGCTCCAGCCAGACGCCGTAAACCACTCCAGGGGGCGACGGATAGTGATGGCCCGTTCCTCAGGAAAGGAGGTCTCCTCGTTGTAGAGAATCTGCAGACCAATGGATTGCTCAGCATTCTGCATTCCCACCGTGGCACTGCTGGTGGGACCATCCAGCGTCTGATATTGATAGATTATTTTGCCAAAGGTGTCCATAATAACCTGGAAAGTATAGGTCACGTTGGTACCCCACTTTGGGAAATCCTTGTAGGTGATGACGCACTGGTTGAATTCATTGGTCCAGAAGAACAGTTCCCCATAAAGACCATTGTCCGAATTCATATCTTCCCAGAAGGGGGCCAGGATAGCAGGCGGTGCTGATACAGAGGGCAGAAAGCCGTTGTTCCAGGGGGATTCGGCTGAAACAAATCCGATGGTCCCATTATACCCGATATAGACATGGTCGTAAACATCATCGTAGAATGGAAACTCAAAGCCCAGGGGAATGGCGCTGGAACAGCCATCATCAGGATCACCTTCGTAATCCAAATGATGCTCAGTTGACTCTATATCGATCCACTGATAGGCCGGGGCACCCTCCTCATCGCTGGCAACCCAGGTGTACCCATAGGCATCACTGCCTTCCCTGTTTGAAGTCAGGAGATGGGGTCGATCCGGTGAGGATTTGGTCCGGTTCGGATCCACAGGAGCTGCAGGAGCAGGTTGAATCAGCACGGTTTCAGCATTTACATTAAAGGTGTAGGCCAGGGGTGATTCACCCGCATTGGTGAGGACAATGGAATCGCGAGCAGTGGACCAGGGATTCATGACAAAGTTGAGACTTGATTGATTCAATGAGGCCATGGCTGCTGGCAGTCGTTCTCCGCGATCGCTGCTAAAGGTCAGGGCGACACCAGGACCCACTACAGGCAAGGACGGGTCATAGATATTATTGTATGTGGCAAGAATCCCCATATCACTGTCTGGAGATTCTATCCCAATGGTATTGAAATTGGCGGCCACATCCTGGCTGCTGTAATTTTGATATTGAAATTTGATGTCCGTGTCCCCGGATTCGGTGGGATGGATCTGGGTATCGTAAAGGACGATCTGAAAACTCAAGGGCGTGTTGTTGGCCAGATGCCGCACCCGGTTCCATTCCAGGGTGAAGGTGCCATCTTCTGGTGAGCTTGCCTGAACCACATATCCCACATTGGTGATAAGATCATCCCAGAAAGGGGCCAGCATGGCGGCTGGTCCAATGGGTGAAGGGATGGTGCGATTGTGGAAATCCACTACATCCGTTTCCCCAAACGCTGCCCAACCATTGGTGCAAACCGTGATCTGATTGTAGAGCTCACCGTAATAACTCACCGTAAAAGGCAGCAGGATGGTCATGGAGGCATCGGCCTCCTCGTAATAGTCATGCATGGGCAGAACCGTACCGCTCCCCCCCATGGCTGGATCGATCTCAATCCATTCATAGGGTCTGGTCTGACTGTAGGACAGATCCATATTATCAAACATACGATAGCCATATTCATCGGCCAGTGAGGGCGCATACTCAGTCAGGGTACCGACGCTGAGACCGACAGTTAGGGTATCGATCACCCCGCCCTGTTCACACTCAAAAACAAGGTCGATTGTTTCGCCGGGAAAGATCTGGTCACTGAGATGGATCATAAAGGGTTCGCTAAGCACAGTGGCACCCTCGATATCCACAGCTGGACAGGCCAGACTGGCCGCTTCGATGGTGAATAGATCGCCACCGAGAGGGGTTAACGTGATGGGGTTGCTCATCACGCCGCCAGTATTGGACAGTTCAAGGCTAAGCTCGAGGGAGTCTCCAGCCATAGGCTGACCTGCCCCCATTTGAACCCCAGAGAGTTCCAGAATAGGTGCCTGGACCAGAAACTGACCACTTTGAAACCAAAATTCGTCAATATGGGATACTTCCATGGTGATATCCACCAGGCTGCCGTGGGTCACTTCCGTGTCTATCGTGATAGTCGGCCCATCAACCGTATAGCTTGAATTGGCTGGCAATTCAGGTAGAGCCAGGCTCTCTGTGATCTGAACTCCGGGACTGTTGGAGGTAAACAACAGGGTGATATCAGACAAGGCCTCGCCACGATTGAAGAGCTCAATGGACATATTCAGGGTGGATCCGGCTATTAACAGGCCATCGTCCTCCAAGGTCCATGCATTCAGTATCAGGGGACGATCATCCTCAACAAGGGCAATCACACCTAGATAAGGATGTAGATTCTTTCCAGTCACCGTTAGGTCCAATGTCCCTATTTCATCGACCTGTAGGGGCAGGACGATGGTTCCTTCTGCATCCGTATAACCACCAATTGAATAATCATCGTTATGCAGGGCTACATAGGCATTGGCAAGCAAGGAACCAGATTCGTCAGCAACGCTCACTGAGACGGAATTGTCACTGGTGCTGCAAGTCGCTGGATAATTGACCGTCAGTTCCTCTGGCACATCGGTCCACAGCTGCATGCCGGGATCACCCAGCAAATTGTAGATGTGATGATAGAACTCAGGGGTCTGCCCAAAGGGGAAATAGGAATTCTGATAATAATTACGCCAGAGTTCATATTTTCCATTCCACAGGGCTTCACCCAGGGTGCTGATCCCTTGGTCAAAGATGCCTGAATAGATCCCGATATCGATGACATTGTTGAATTGGGTATGGGTATAGAGTTCACTGGGCCCAAAAAATGCGACGGCTCCCCGGGGTACGCTGGATGAACCGATCCGGGTCCATACCTCCCCAAAACAGGGATCTTCCCAGGCTGCAAAATTACCCCCGCCACAGACCACGGAAGTGATGATTGGGGTCTTGGCTCCATTGCTGATCTGGCTGTAGATATCCGAGCTGGTAAAATCAGGTCCGAACCAGCCGGAATACATCCCAAAACCGCGATAGTTCACAAATCCAACACCCTGGTTGATGGGACTGGATATATAATTGGTGGTGGTCTGGTAGGGATGATAGGCCGTAAAGACATGGTTAAACCCACTGTCCATCAACTTGGCGGCCACCCATTCCTTGGTGGCTTGAGCTGAGGCGGCACCCGTATTGGTGGAGATCATCAGGGCTCGTTTGAACCAGGAGGTAACATCCATGTAAGGCGATTTTTCGTAGGCGATGATCTTGGACATAAAGGAGGCAAGCTCTGAGACTGTGTCCACGGACAAGCGTCCTACCATGATCTCAGGGAAGGAATCATCCCCTTCCATCAGGCCGTAGGGGTGATCTGTCACCAGGTTGGTCCCTTCCGGGTTTTGGATGTAGTGACCGGGAATGCCTTGATCTTCATCACCCACCAGAATGAGAAAATCGGGACGGGTGTCTTGATCGTCCCAAAGACTCTGAATATATGTTTTGATCGCTGATGCTGAATTGCCTGCAACCGTTGTTGAAACCACATTCACCTGGTAGCCCATCTGGCGCTTCCATTCTGCCAGAAAACCGATATAGGTCTGGAAAACCGGAGGGGTGATGATGAGATAACGACCCCGGGGTGCAAATCGGTCATTCAGGGTGGCTACGGAACGAATATTCCCATCCTCATTCAAGGTCACATTATCTGACAGCTCCAGGCCACTGATATCTACACTCAGGCGAGTGGAAAGCTTCAAGGTCTGCGACTTTCCATCCAGAAGAATAGGATGAATGGTCACAGGGATATAGCGCTGCCCTTTCATGGAGATAGGTTCTCCAATGCGGATGGCTTCGTTGACAGACCGCGTCACCCGGGTCCAATCGTAATTCTGGATCAAGGGTGCCAGGGGATCAGAATCCAGATGTCCGACTGGGCTGGCTTTCAACACAGCTGAGGGCAGCTCGAGTTCTTCACGCGTGACATTTGCAAGTGCCACATCACTCAGATGTGATACAGGGATCAATTGGGTGAGCAGGGGCAGGGCGGCGTCACTCGGTTGTCCGAAAACACCATAACCATATTCGTGAAAGCGAGTGGGGTCGGACAGCATCTCCGTCCATTTTTCTGCAGGAATCCCAGACAGATCAAAGACGACCCGGACACCATCGTCCAGTGGGGTCAGCTGGACCTTTGGCCGTATAAGATCAACCGCTCCCAGCGAGCTGAGAGCGAGAAGCAAAATCAATATAACTGACAGGGGTCTCTTCATGATCACCTCGGTTCAATACGGTACCGTTTGACCCCCTCACGTGTGGCAGCCAGAATAACATCATCCTGGATAAAAGTTCTATAAGTATATCCGGCATCGATCCATTGATCCACCTTGGGATGAGCGGGATCGCTGAGATCCACCAGAAAAATGGAATTCTCACCACAGGCCAGAACGGCCACATCATTCCAGAGACTGATCTGCTTGACCCAGCCCCCGACCTCAACATCGGCAATATGGGTCAGGGTCTCCTGCACCTCATCCAGGGCATAAACACCCATGCCTGCCCAATTATTGGCACTAAGGATATAATTGTCATAAAAACTTACTTCCAGCGCTTCGCCTTCTGTATTGACAGTGGCCAGGGTATCCAAAGCCACCCCATCCAGGCGATAGACACCGATCCCCAGCTCATCATGGGAAATGGCCAGAAGTGAATCCCTCAGGTCCAGTCCCAGATTGATGCCCCCTGTCGAGACACCGGCATTGACCAACTCCCAATAATAAAAACCATTGAAAGAATCATAGCCTCTGTTGAAAAAATACTGCTTCAGACCATCATTGGAAGTCCGGTCGATGACATAGAGGGCCACCAGACTGTCATTGAGTTTACGGGCGGCAAAATCTTCGTTGGCTCCTGAGCCAAACAGGCCGTTCTCGTAGAGGGAGATCCAGATCGAGTGTTTGATATAAACGGAATCAAAGGCTGTGAGTTCAGGGTTGAGGGTCTTGTGGAATCCCTGGGTCTTGTCAAAGGCAAAGAGCAGTCTTGTCTCTGGTTCCACGGTGACCCGCAAGGCGGGGTTGCTGCTGAAAAAATGATCGAAGACCTTGGTGGGCGCATCCCCTGATGTCTCCCAGATCTGATTCCCGGCCTGTGATGCAGCCACAAACACTTTGGATTCATGGGCGACCACATCCCGGGCATAGGCCTGGGTTTCCATGAGGTCCATAAAACTGATATCCACCAAGGTATCATTTTCGATGGGGTCTGGTTTTAAACAGGCGTTGAGACTCAGCAGAATGAGAACAAGGACAGAATATTTGGTCGTGGTTTTCATGAAGATAGTTTAACTCGTCGGTTTAATGGATTAAAGGTACATGTCTATAACGGACTTGAAGCCCAGACGGACGCCAAACCAGTAACGTGTGAAGGATTTGAGCTCAGCCACGGTGGGATCGATGGAATCGACTCGGCGTTCACGATAGCCCACAAAAGGCTCAACCACCCAGTCCCCACTCATGTTTGGTTTCAGGCGCAGATCCAGACGGTATTCATCCTGGTAGCGTCCTGCATGCAGCGGATCGCCATCGGTCTCACTGTTGTAGGACCGCTGCTCATAGCGACCATCCACATCCAGGGTGTGTTTTCCAGGAAGCTTTATGGAAAATGAAGGGCGCAAGTTCAGATATCGATATGAGCGATCCTTGAAATCAATATCATTGTGATTGTCAGATGAACCGTACTGGACTTCAAATGAGAAGGGGAAAGCTGAGATCTGGGTCGAGCGCAGGGTCAGGGCCCCTTCCAGCATGGCCATATCGTAGGCGGCAAAGGGAGCGTTGTAAATTTCAGTGCGTCTGGTAAAGGTATATTCCATTCTGTTCTTTTTGCTGATGCGATGTTCCAGACCCAGCCAGAACCGCTCCGAGCCAAAGCTGCATGCATACCTGTCCAGGATCTGGGTAGCAGCATCCCGGTACAGATAATTACGCAGATACAAGCTGGGCAGGATGCCATAGCCCAATTCAAGATAGCGATAACTCCCCATGGATTGTTTGACACTGACGCTCAGGCTTTGATAGGAGCGTTCCTGAATGTCTCCATAATGATGGGCGAAAGCGATGAGATTGACCCGGGTCCGGCGATCCCCGAACAAGCGGGGCGCGTAGTTCAGTTTTCCATACAGGGAGAAAACATTGCTTGAGGAGTGCTCTATCCCCCCAAGATATTCCGTATCATCCGCAGCTTTTTTGATTTCAACTGCAGACAGATTCAAGGGATTGTCCTGAAAACCGGATTCCAGACCGACCTCATAAAAGATCGGTGCCGCAAGGTTTTGCAGAAAGGTCTGGGCCGCTAGATGGCTTCCCAGAAATACCAGGATCAATAATCCGCGGATCACTTGCTCTTGATCTGGTTGAGTTTCAGGAAAACGGTACGCTTGTCATCCAGAAGCCGCAATTTCACTTCATGCATGCCCTTGCCCAGGGCGATGTCGCAGCTGCGCCATTTCCCCGGCACCACGTCATTTTGCCCGATGACGGTGGACTCATCGGAGCGTTCCGACATGAAGTAGTAGGTTCCCAGGAGCTTTCCATTGTCCAGGACCTGAATGCGGTAGTCTTCGGTGCGGCCCATTTGTGGATCGAAACCCAGACGTGTGATCACTTCCAGGTTGGTGGGACCCTCCAGGGTGACAAACAGCGTGTGACCATCCTTAAGGGCATAATAGCTCAGATCTTTTCCCCCTGAACGCAGGGTTACAGGGACCTCTTCAGACAGGGCTTCCACCCGTTTCTTTTTGCCTCTTGCGGCGCTATCATCTTCCAGGACCCTCAGCATCACTGGATCGGCCCGCTTTTCAGGGCGGATGATCAACTCATTCACACCGGCTGGGATGGTGATATAGTCGACGGTGGATTTGGAGAAATAATGATTGGGATGCTGGGGCGACTTGACACCTTTGCTCCACTTCTGCTTGTGATTGACCTTCAAGGGTTGCTCCCCGTTGATCTGGACTTCAAACCCATAGGAAGTGGATTTATTGGTTTTCTTATTAAGGACTGCGCGGGAGTAGATCTTGAGACGCTGGGGTCCCTGTACCTTATAGACCAGGGCGTCCTTTTTCAACACATAGTATGAGCTTCGATTGCCCGATACGATAAGGATATCGCGAAACTCCTTGGCGTTCTCAGGCTTGATCACACCTGCCAGCAGGTTTCCGGCCAGCAGGAGAAAAGTAAGGGTGTTCTTAAATGTAGGAGTCAGGTTCATATTGTTCCAAATGGGTTTTGATCTTGCGTTTGCTGTTCAGCCCTATCGTGACCACCATTCCCAGGAGAAAGATCAGGGCAATGGCAGTGGTCCAGGGGTTATATCGTTCACTGGAATAGAAACTGCCTTCTCCCAGCGCCGGGCTCGGCGTCGCGGCATAGGGATACTCGAATTGTGCGAACATGGAGGTGATGTTAAGGATGTGGATGACTGGTACATTAGCACGTCCAAACCGGGCCATGACCCCGCCGTTACGCATGGATTCGAAATCCATTCTGGTGGTGAGTCCCGGTGGCAGAATGCGGGCCGTGGCAGCGTCCCCCAGCACAGCAGCGCCACCTCCCACGTTAATGAATGCTTTATATTCCGAGATCGGCAGGTGGGCTTCAAATCTTTCGATCCTTCTGGAAACGGCATCCTTAAGATCTTTACTCTCTATGAAGTCGATCTCGTTACGCTGGATGGCCTCGAGAATGAGCTCACGCCCCTTAGGGCTCAGCCGACGACCAATATCAGATCCACCACCGAGACTGGCAGCTTCCGATTGGAAGGAGATGACACCCTTCCTAACAAGTTCTGATTCCATATCCAGCCAGGTGAAATCCTCGATATTAGCGCCCCATTGGGATGCACCCACAGAAGACAGGATTATGGGCACGGCTCCCAATTCCTCCAGGGCACACACCACTGCCAGATTTCCGCCGGGCATGGAACCAGTCAATGTCACGGCGACGGTATCGCCTGGTCCCACACCGGCACGGACCAGATAATCAACGATCATGGCGGAGACATTGGGATCCAGGACCGAGATCTTGGCGTTCAGGTCCCCTTCATCCGTTGTGATATAAGTGAATTGACGGCCCACCAGTCCAGTTTCATTTGGGTCATTCACATCGTCGATAAAAATGGCATCGGCCATGCGATATTCCTTGAGGACGGACATGGCTTTTTCCATGCGCTGGGCTGCGGCGATCTTGATCTCGTAGGCAACTTCCTGATTCTTGACCGTCATGGAGCTGGCAGCATAGAATACCACCAGCGAGACAATGGCCATCCCCACCAGGACCTCCAATCGCTGAATGGCTGGTCTAAACATGGATGACTCCCCCGCTGATGAGCATGACAGCCAGTTGAACGATGGTTGAGGTGATCAGGATGACGCTTACGGTTCGCACGACGCCCTGGCGATCCATCCAGGATGCGATGAGCCCGGGGATGATGTAACCGATGGTATAAAAGTCCCAGCCCATGCTTTGAAATTCCACAGCCAGATAATTTCGGGAGATATAGCCAAAGAAGAACCCCAGCAGCAGCGACAGAACCAGACGGCGTTTGCCGTAGATGAGCAGGAACTGGCTCAGGCCCTTGATGATGAGGAAGACCAGGATGGAGATGCTGAAGGTGGCGATCACCCTGAGGGGATCATGGAGATACATGGCGATATAGCCAGGGACGATGATCCCCCCGGCAGTTACGCCAAGCCATTCAGTTAACCACAAACTGAGGATGATTCCCAGGCCGATGGCGATTTCGATCATTTGCTTTTCCGATATTTCTTTAATTCATCCAGGATCTGAAATCCTGTGCCAACAATATTTCCCATGCCGAAGATCAGTGTATTGCCTTCCTGCGAGAGGAGCTTTTCAACAAAACTGGAGGGGTTGCCCGTCTCACCAAAGGTCTCAACCTGGCCCTTAAAGCGCTTGAAGTGAGATTTCTCAAATCGCTCGAGACGATCACCGCGGATGAACAAGGAGTCGGGAGATACATCTGTCATGAGCAATTCCAGCAATTGAGANGTACGACTGACACGATCTGCACGGGTATTCANGAANGCGCAGATGCGATCATGCTCAAGACTGGGATGAGACTTGATCATNTCCCAGATGGTTTTGGTGGATTGGGGATCATTGGCTGCGAAGGCGTTCACAAATTCGAAATGTTTACCCTGGTATTCCAGTTCCCATATCCTCAAGGCGCCTGGATCAGGTTGGGCTTTGCGCATGCCATCCAGAGCTTGTTGACGGGAAATTCCCAAGGACTCGCAAACGGCCAGGGAGAGGGCTACATTTTCAGGATGCTCGATATGATTGAAGCCCTGCATATCGTCCACAGTGACTTCGGCATGGGTGACTGCCCTGACATGGGTGTGACGTTTAGCGGCAATTTTTTCGAAGATCTTTAATTTTTCCTGTTCTGCGGTGAAGAGGTGTCCATTGAAAGGGATGGTGTTTGACAGGGACATGGCAATATCGCTGAGCCGGTGTCCCATTTCTTCAATATGATCCAATCGGGCATTGGTAATGACGCTATGGGTGGATTTCACCATGAGTTGCTCAGTGACCCACTGATACTGGGGCTGGACCGCCATGCATTCCAGGACCACTGCCTGGGGTTTGAACTGGCCAAAATAGCGCAGGAAGCGCACCTGCTCACCGATACTTGCCTTCTGGAGTCGATGAATTTTGCGGTCTTTTCCCATG
>JGI10211J34971_10002351_pt1 | contig 15443 bp, 10 predicted proteins | sample Etolagsediment_FD_34971 | JGI IMG/M metagenome (IMG submission 34971) | reverse complement strand
TGTATTTGGGAAGTGTGGGTTTTTGAAGGATATCCTTGTAAGCCAGCAATAGCTTCATCTAGCAACAATCTTATGGAATCGTTGAGCGGTTTTCAGGGTCATCGGCGCTCATTCACCCATGGAAATACATATTCTTTGGAACTGCTTTGCCCTCAGACTATTTTAGTCAGCTTTTTAGATAAGAATTTTAAGTCATAATTGGGAAGGGCCCCCATTCCTCATTCATAATTTTTAATTCATAATTATAAAAGGGCCCATAGCTCAATTGGTTAGAGCGCCGGACTCATAATCCGTCGGTTCGGGGTTCAAGTCCCTGTGGGCCCACAATAAAAAGAGATCAGCTTCTGCTGGTCTCTTTTTATTTATGGATCAGGTGACTTTAAACACGAGTGGGTTCACTACAACGAGTCTAACAGTGTTAGACGAGGCAGGAGAGCCGGAACGAAGTGAACGGCAACTCCCTGTGGGCCCACAAACAACAAGAGGTCAGCATCAGCTGGCCTTTTGTTGTTTAGGGACAGATGGCTTGAGACCGCAGATGGGGGTTCACCGCGTAGTGAGCTCGAGAGGAGAGCGAACGAAGCAGAAAGGAGGGCATAGCCCGACTCAACTCCCTATGGTAAAAATGTCGCTCGTCCTTCGAGAGCATTTCGACGCTTCGACTTGGCTCAGCACAGGCTTGCTCAGTGTGGCACCTCAGGATGACGCGACTCATTCCTTCGTATTTAGCACCCCAGACTTTCACCTCGGTGGGTCCATCCGAAATGAACTGCCAGTGCTATTTCCAGTTACGGACATTTCGACAGGCTCAATGTCCAGAACATCAACCGTATCCATCGTACCTTCAGCGCAGATGGGTCCCTGTGGAAAAATTGCGAACAGCCTACCCGTCCGGCGTAGCCCCCTCAGCATACCGCAAACATCCGGGCGTTATGGGACGGTTTGTTTGTGACTCAGAACAGAATCGCGATCCTTCTGAACACTCAATAAGATGACCAGGGGCAGGGGAAACATCCGGTTTGATTATTTTCCATTCATCCATTTTACATAGGCAAACACAATAGGCAAAACAACCAGATACATAAGAATGCCGTATACACCTGAAGGCAGGCTAAGAACGGATAAACCCTCACCACTTGGCAAAATTAAATTGCCGACTGTGATACCAACCGTCGCATTTTGAATCCCCGTGGCAATGGCCACAGAAACAGCCTGCGCCTCGCTCATTTTAAAGAGGTGGGCACTGGTGTAACCAAGCAGGAGCATGACAATGATCAGTGTGACAATACTGGGACCTAAAATGAACACATTATCAACAAAAGTTTGCCACTCACTGGCCAAGGCACCGATGACGATGAATACAAATAGGATCGCTGATATTTTTGTCGCCACGGGTTCAAATCTTTGGGTGAATACCTTCGCTTTATGATGGACGAGCAGGCCCAAAATTACAGGAATGGCGGTGATCAAGAACATGGTCAGACCCAGTGATAATACATTGATAGCGGGTGCTTCGGATCCCATGAAATAGTAGATGGAAAAGCCGGTGATCAGGGGCAATGTCAGAACCGATGCAATACTGACCACTGCAGTATAAGAGATGGAAAGTGCAGTATCACCTTTGGCTAGTTTGGTGATGATGTTTGAGGTTACTCCACCGGGGCTACAGGCCAGGATCATCAAGCCAACCGCTATTTCATTACCCAGCCCGAAAAGAGTGATCAAGGCGAACGCGACTAGAGGAAGAAGAACCATTTGGTTAAGGATACCGACAGCAAAGACCTTTGGCTGAAGTGCCACATTTTTAAAATCATTGGTGGACAAGCCTAAGCCCAGACTGAACATGATAAACACAAGTGACAAGGGTAAGATGATATCAATAATCATTGCTACTCTCCAATTCTCTTACATTTCGACTGAATGATTCGATGTTAGATCGTACACCGATAGAGCGATTGATTTTAATCAAAGGTCTACCGTCATTTGTGGACAACCATGAACAATAAATTAGACATTTATTTGTTATCATCAATAGTTGAATCTCTCAGGGACATGGATGCCCGGATCATGAAATGAGATCCACAGCATTCTTCTCAATCATCCCTGATGTCCCCACGAAATACTCCTCGTGTGACCGGGGATCAGTGGGCCTGGTAATCCTCCCTGAAAGTTGCATCGGATCCATCCCATTGGGGTAGGTTTTATAGACGAATGGGTGGATATTGGGGGCTAGGCACCGCAACCCTTGAATTTGAGTGAATGTGGTTTTCATAGAAGCCTGGGACAGAAAAGAAGAGAGCAAATATGAAGCACCTATTCATCGCCATATTATTATGTATATCCAGCGGTTTGCTGGCGCAGGTGAGCATCCCTCAACTCCATATCAATGAATTCATGGCATCCAATTCTAGCACCATCGATTCACCCGATTTCAACGAATCTGCCGATTGGGTGGAGATCTATAACGCCGAAGACACAGCCGTCAATATGGGTGGCTTTTATCTCACAGATGATCTGGCTGAACCGCTAAAATGGCAAATCCCCCTGGACATGATCATCGAACCCGGTAGCACCATTTTGTTTTGGGCTGACTCCCACGATGAAGGGCTGCACACCAATTTTAATCTTTCCCAGGCTGGCGAAGAAATTGGTCTTTTTACCAATAATGGCGTCCTTATTGATTCGATCTATTATGGCCAGCAATCCACGGATATATCACGTGGGCGCTTTCCCGATGGGGCTGACGATCTGTTTTTATTTGACCACCCCACACCGGGGTCATCAAATAGTTATCCTGGATTCAGCGGCATCGTTCCCAATCCAGAATTGTCCCTGAGCGGCGGATTGTATCCTGGTGCTGTCAGCATACAGATAATCACGAGTGATCCTCTTGAAACCACCAGATTTACCACTGATGGTTCACGGCCGAATCTGGGATCTCCAGTCTATACCGAACCCATTGTGCTGTCGGCAACCACAGTTGTCCGAGCGCAATCCTTCCAGGATGACTATCTCCCAAGCGGCGTTGTAACCCACACTTATCTCATCAATGAATCAACCGAGCTTCCCATCGTTTCAGTCGCCACGGATCCTGCAAATTTATGGGATGATGAGATCGGGATCTATGTTGAGGGGACCAACGGAATCCCTGGCTACTGCGTCAGTGAACCCAGAAACTGGAACCAGCCCTGGGAACGCCCGGTCAGTCTGGAAATGTTCGAGGCCAACGGCAATCTCGGTTTTAAGCTTGATGCCGGGATGCAGATAGGGGGCGGTTGTACGCGGAAATATCCAGAGAAAACGCTGGCCATTTACGCCCGTTCCGAATACGGAGCCTCAAAAATTAATTACCAGATCTTTGATGATAAACCCATTGATCAGTTCAACAATATCCTGCTTCGAAATAGTGGTCAGGACTGGTGGCGAGCCATGTTTCGGGATGGCATGATGCAGACCCTGGTGAAGGATCAGATGGATATTGACTGGCAGGCCTATAAACCAGCCATCCTCTTCCTAAATGGTGAATATTGGGGCATCCACGCCATCCGTGAAAAACACAATGAGCATTACCTGGAATCCAACTACGGGATCGATCCGGATGCAATTGATATATTGACTGGGAACGCTACAGTGATGCAAGGGTCAGCAGAAAACTATGTAGCCATGATGGACTTTATTGAATCCCATGACCTGTCAGCTCCCGAGAATTATCAATGGGTAAGCACCCAAATGGATATCAACGAATATCTCAATTACATGATAGCAGAGATCTATTTTGCGAACATTGATTGGCCCGGTGGAAATATTAAGTATTGGCGGGAGCACGGTGAAAATAACAAATGGCGCTGGATACTCTTTGATCTGGATCTGGGCTTTGGGGCCCATGAGCGGGGACAATATGACAGCAACACCCTGGCCAATGCAACCGCTACATCAGCGACCTACTATGCAAATCCTCCCTGGTCAACCTTTCTGTTTAGAAAGCTGTTAGAAAATGCTGATTTTAGAGCTCAGTTCATTCAAAGATCAGCCAGCCATCTGAATATCACGTTTCAGCCGGAACGGGTTTTGGATATCATTGATAGCCTAAAAATGAATATTGAGGCTGAGATCCCACGGCACATACAAAAATGGGAGCAGTCAACCTCGTTCAATGGTGGCTGGGCGTATCATCTTGATATCCTGCAAGAGTTTGCCATCCAGAGGCCTGGGTTTATGATCGATCACCTCATTGAAAAATTTGGGTTAAGCGGGTCAGCGGAGCTCAATGTGACCCATGCAGGGCCGGAGATGGGGTATGTCCTTTTGAATGGCGTAAGACTTCCCACTCCTGATTTCAGTGGCGTGTATCTAAAGGATGTTCCCATTCAGTGTGTGGCCGTGGCAAAACCGGGGTATCGATTTGTTGGCTGGCAGGGAGGTTTTAATTCTCCTGAGAATAGCATGAATTTGGTCTTAAACACTGACACCAGTTTAGAGGCTGTGTTTGAAGTCGATCACTTGAACCCCCTGTCAGGCTTGCGTATCAATGAATTGATGGCATTGAATGAAGCAACCCTATCAGATGAGTTTGATGAATTTGATGATTGGATCGAATTGTATAATCATGGTCCCGCGTCAATTGATATTGGCGGCCTGTATGTCACCGATGACCTTAGCCAGCCGGATAAGTGGCAGATCCCTGGCTCTGATCCTGGCGTGACGAGCATCCAATCGGGTGGCTACCTGCTTTTATGGGCTGATGAGGACCTGGAGCAGGGTCTATTGCATCTGGATCTCAAATTGAGCGGATCAGGAGAAGCCTTTGGTCTGTCAAGAGCAACAGATAGCGGTTTTGTTTTCCTGGATTCGGTCATTTTCGGTAACCAATCCACTGATGTATCCTGGGGCCGTTTCCCTGACGGAGAGAATGCCTTTAGCTTCTTTATGAACCCGACGCCAGGATATCAAAATACAACGACTGGTATCATGGATGACGATCTCACCATTCCAGGTGAGATGTCTCTGGCACAAAATTATCCCAATCCCTTCAATCCCAGTACCACCATTCGCTACGGATTACCTGAAGCTGCCCATGTTTCACTGGTGATCTATGATGTGCGTGGACAGGTTATTCAGACCTTGGAAGCAGGGCATCAACTAGCAGGCTGGTACGATGTAACCTGGAATGGCGAGACAGCTGATGGTCATACGATCACGACAGGTATTTACTTCGCTAGATTAGTCGCCGGCGATTATTCGCAAGTGATCAAGATGTTGTACTTGAAGTAGAAAAGTATCTTAATATTGAATCAAAGAGCCCTCGTCCTTCGACTCCGCTCAGGATGACGGGGCTCTTTTTCACTGGTCACTTTCCAGTGACATCCGGCTTCGCCCAGGCTGCTGGGCCGTGCCCGGATGAGCTGTTTCTACAATCAACTGGACAAGCAGAAGGCGCCGCTTAACTTTTTGCCCAATATGACCCAAATGAGCGGAAGACTTACAGCAATAAATGAATAGGCAATATCAAACAATCGATTGGCTCCCCACAACCCCGAAGGAGGCCAAGCTCAGAGATTGGGACGAAATGGATGTGATCCTTTTCAGTGGTGACGCCTATGTAGACCATCCATCCTTTGGCGCTGCAGTTATTGCTCGGATCATCGAGAGTGAAGGGCTGAAAATAGCAGTGGTCCCCCAGCCAAACTGGCAGGATGACCTGCGCGACTTTAAAAAATTTGGAACGCCCCGGCTTTTTTTCGCTATTACGGCGGGCTGCATGGACAGCATGGTAAATCACTATACGGCCAATCGTCGGAAGCGTTCAAATGATGCCTACACACCCGGTGGTAAACCTGGTTTCAGACCAGACTATACGACCGAAGTCTATTCCAGAATAATCAAGGATCTGTACCCTGACGTCCCCTTGGTGATAGGTGGAATTGAAGCCTCGCTGCGCAGAGTGACCCATTACGATTATTGGCAGGATCAGCTGAAACCGAGTATCCTTGAATCCACCGGGGCCGACCTCCTGGTCTATGGCATGGGTGAGCTTCCCCTGCGTGAAATGATCAAACTATTGGGCAGGGGAATCCCCTTCGAATCGTTGACCACCATTCCTCAAACCGCAATCCTGCAAGCCAAAGGCGAAAAACTTCCCAAAAATAAAAGCTGGCAGGACATTGAGCTATTCAGTCACGAGGACTGCCTGGACGATAAATCGAAGTTCGCCCGGAATTTTAGACATGTCGAAGAGGAATCCAATAAATGGAAAGCCCGACGTCTGCTTCAATCCGTAGGCGACTCACTGCTGGTGATCAACCCGCCTTACCCGCCCATGAGCGAAGCCCAGCTGGATGCCTCCTTCGATCTGCCTTACACCCGATTGCCCCATCCCAGATATCGTAAGAAAGAACCCATCCCCGCCTTCGAGATGATCAAGTTTTCGGTGAATCTTCATCGCGGTTGCTTTGGGGGATGCAGTTTCTGCACCATCTCTGCCCATCAGGGCAAATTCATCGCTTCCCGCTCCAAGGAATCCATCCTGCAGGAAGTGGAGCAGATCACCCATATGCCCGATTTCAAGGGATACATCTCTGATCTGGGGGGACCCAGCGCCAACATGTACCGCATGAAGGGCAAGGATGAATCATTGTGCGAACAATGCAAACTCCCATCCTGCATCTTTCCCAAAGTTTGCCCGAATCTGGATACGGATCACAGTCCCCTTCTGGATATTTACAAAGCGGTGAATAGGACCCCAGGGATCAAGAAAGCCTTTGTGGGCAGCGGCGTCCGTTATGACATGCTGTTGAACAAAAAAGCCAGTCCAAAAGAACAGGCAAGCCACCAGGAATATACTGCCGATCTGATCGAGAACCGGGTTTCAGGCCGACTCAAGGTGGCTCCTGAACATACCTCGGATGATGTCCTGAAACTGATGCGGAAGCCATCTTTCAGCTATTTCCATGAGTTCAACAAAACCTTCAACGAGATCAATAAGAAGAAGAATCTGAATCAGCAATTGATCCCGTATTTTATCTCAAGCCATCCAGGCAGTAGGGATGAAGACATGGCCAAATTGGCAGTGGAAACAAAAAAGCTGGACTTTAAACTGGAGCAGGTACAGGATTTCACCCCAACCCCCATGACGTTGGCAACCGTGATCTACTACTCTGGTATTCACCCCTACACGCTCAAAGAGACCTATACGGCAAAACAGAAATTCGAGAAGCTCAACCAGCGCATGTTCTTCTTCTGGTATAAACGAGAATACCGCAAGCGGATCGAATCCACATTGAACCGGATTGGCCGCTCCGACCTGTTTCAAATGTTGTTTGCAAAGAAAGACAGCACAAAAAGACTGTCTGTAAAGAAACGCAAACGCAGGTAGAACCCTAAACCTTGGGTGCGACAGAATCCAGCCGACATTGATCTTTTAAGAAGCCTACTCCACACCCTTTAAATTGGAGGTACGTTGCTCAACATCCGCCAATTGCGGTAAATTTGAAGTCGGTCGATCCAGATAAAAGAAGGCGACAGCCGAATAATCATCACTGCGATAAAAATTCATCCATCCTTCAGGCAGGGTCGGGTCCAAAATGTCAGGTATAGGACTCATATCCTGAAGCAGCATTAATTCAATAATTCCATCCTCGTTCCGGAATCCGTGGGTCACCGGGATGAGAGCTGCACCCGCCTGACGGGCTGTGATGACCTCTGCCTTCGTTCCACCCCCCATGCGCTGAATGGTGACCTTGCACTCCTCGTGAAAGAAAATGGGATCGGGAATATGATAACGGTAAATACTAAACCGGGGTTCTTCCGCAAGCAGACAGCCCTGATACCGATTCGCATAGGTTCCCAAACCCCAGGCACTTCCAGGATAGTCTTCGGCTCCGGTACCATTTAGTGTGGGCAGGTCTGTGTCACCATCCAGGTAGACCTTCACTTCACCCTCACCCCACCACATACCTAGATAATCCGGATTCGTAATCACACCAATGTGCGTTCCTAAAAAGCGTCCCTTGCCCTGTACCCTGGGTAGGATTTCAAAATCAACGCCGGGCTCATTCTGCTGCTCCCGCTGCCAGAAGGCGTGGAAGTACATCATCTCAGGGTCGTGCTCAGTAAAAGAAAAATTAATATCGTAGAAGAACAAGCGCACATCCCGGGTGCTTTCGTTGGTGACCGTGACCCTGGCTGCTGTTCGGAAGGGCATGGGTACAATGCAATTGAATGATCGACCCTCCGGATCAGAGAACAGGGCATTTTCAAATGGCACAGAGTGGCCCAGGATGTCCCCGAAAAAATCTCCCAGAGGCACTGAAACAGCAGGCTTGGCATTTCCATCCCAATAAATTTCCAGTTTTAAGGCGCGTAGCATTTCAGCATCACGCTCGGAGAGAGTAATCCATATTCTCTGAATGATCCCGCTTCCCTGAACATCCAAGAGTACTTTGGTCTCTCCGGCAGCGATACGTTCATAGGGATGCCCTTTAGCCCCTTTGTTCCAGGTGCCTCCCCGGCCTTTTTCAGCGGATGGATTCTCAAAACTGGCCCAGCGTGGTGCCAGGTTTTTCTGGAAATCATAGATGCGGGCCTCAGCCAGAGTCGATTTCGCCTCCTGGTCACAGGCAACCAGTCCAATAAGCAGTAGAATTGAAAATAGTTTGTGCATATGCAAGCCCCCCTTTGGTCATTCATTATATGGATAAACAGACCCAAAAAAAATAGACTCTGGTTTGGGAAAATCTAAAGCATATCCATTCTGATGACAAGACTATATGAACTCTCACACCAGACTGAAAGCATGCAGGGGTCATATCCTGAAGGATGATAGAAATCATTTGATGGATATGGGATCACTGCCTCATCGGTTGGGTCCTCATGTGCGGAAAACCAGAGCAAAAGGGCTGGATTCTGGCCTAACCAACAACTCAATTGGGATTCCAGCTATTGCCTGGAATGTGAAAGTCTCTTCTACCAGCCATTCCTATGACAATCATAACGCATATGTTCTCAATGATTTTCAGAGCATCATTTATCGTGCTGAGAACCAGTTTCCTTTGCGCAGGTCATCTTGATGCCAGATGATCTTCAGGAGGAACAGGGAGATCAGACCCCCGATGCAGGTTGCCCACACATCATTCCAATCGAAAGTCCCTTTTGGCAATATCTGCTGAAGAAATTCATAGGCGATATAGCCCATGGTGAAAAACACGGCGAGCGCATAACTCTGACAACGGTGGGGGTTCATGATGGCCATTGCCAGGAAGATTTGAACCAGGATCCCCCCTCCGTTACCGATGCTGTCGGAGAAGCCCCAATCGTTTATGTCATATTGACGAAAAATGGGACGCAACCGGATTCGGAAAAGCTCGGTAAACAACAAGCCGGCACCCCCGATGAATAGAAAGATCAAGCGTCGTTGATCTGGCTGGAAAAATCTTTTGGGTTGGATTCCTGCTTGCATAACACCCCCTGAATATTTGCGACGTGAAAAGATAGCGGGAAGACCGCGAAAAAAGCGCATGTTTCTTTAAACGGTCCTTGCACTCGCTTACAGGGTGCCTTTCATGAGCCGGTGCCCATTCAGAATTGCTGGCCACTTGGGAATCATTCAACCCGACAGTGCTGGCCTGAGGGCGAGTCTGTCTATGCCAGCTGGGCGAAAGTATATATCATAATGATATGGTTTGTTGTTTTGATGATCCACCCAAAGCGATTGCTTGTAACATTGTTTCATTTTGGCATACACCTTGAAAAGAATGACCCCATGAGAGAGTTGCTATCACAGAAGAAACGATATGAACATTCACAAACCCGAAGCATGAACGTAGTCTTCGAGCACTTAAAAGGAACGAACACGATGAAAAAATCAAGCCAATTAGCCGTCATAAGTCTTCTATTCACGTGGGGATTGGTCTTTGCCACAGAGAACGAACAGATCCACCACTATAAATTTGTGCTCTATAGCCACCAGGATCTCCGCAACACATCCATGAATGCAGTCTCAACCCAACGATTGCTCCAGGATCAATATCGGGCAAATATAGTCCCCCGGTTGGGTGGAAAATTCGGGGCTGTCACCACTGAGGTCTTTTCCTTCGCCAATGTTTACCTCTCCATGTTGTGGTCTCATGAATTCGGCCACAAGCTGAGGGCCAAACAGGTGGGTGGGGAGTTCAGGATCCATAATGTGGCCATTCCAATTCCGTATACTACCATGCATCTCCCTGATTCTATCAGCCTGGTTGATGAGGCCTTATCGGTGACCGCCGGTTTTGAAGTGAACTATATGAATGTAAGAAGCATCCAGAGCGATTTCATACGCTTTAATGGTGTCAGCAATGAGGATCTGAACTTTTCATTTGCCAATCGACTTATGTACCCCTTGTATGCTTCCGTGATCGTCCCCATTGATCCCGAAGACCCCGCTGTCTGGATCAATACTGCAGGGGATCCCGTACATACTACCTTGCCAGTTTTCAAGAATTGGTCAGAGGATCCTGTCATTCTGGAAGATGGGACCGTAAATCCAGACCTGGTTTCATATTATGGAGAGACAGTCATGCTTTCCAGTTTGTTCAATTTCCTGGACCCGCAGTTTTACAGGGAGTTAGGGGCAGTCTTTGGGAGCAAGGAAAAGTCTAGAAAACCGACCTTTCTCATCGGTGACCAAAGCAATGGTTGGACCTATGGAACGCTGTTCAGCATTTCTCCACTGGGCTATGAGTTGTACATGAACAATTACATTCATGTGAATGAAAATCAATTTGCGCTTTACATCAAATATGGCCAACCCTTCAAAAACAACGGGATGGGACTGGTCTGGAACGAGATGATAATCACTGACCAGTTCTCTGCTTCAGCAGCAGTGGATGTGTGGGACCAGGATCTGTTTGGGATGGGTGCATCAGCTGACCTGGACCTGAGGATACGATTAAAGCAAGGATTGGGTCTGGTGCTCAATGGCGGCTACAAATCTGAAGGTTATGTACTGGGAAGACCCATAGAGGCAGGTTTGACAGGTGGTCTCGGTGTTGATTTCGATCTTCACTATTGACCTGTTGAATCAATAGATAAAGAAGCGCTCATCGAAAAATGTGGGCGCTTTCCCTTGGATCTCAGATCATTGGGGGTTTGAATCTGATACACATAAACACTGCGCCATCATCCTTGACCAGGGTCATAGATCTAATGGCCCCGAGAATTCCTGCGACTGTGAACCATTTCTCCCAGCTTCCATAGTCAAGCATATCCAGGTTGACGGATGAAGGCGTCTCGGGAAGCTCCAGGGTGCAAAACTGGCCAAATTATTGCTAGTTGAAAGCAACAGGCTGATCGAGCTCGTAAATACAAAACGATTGGGGGATGAATACCATCATGTATCTGGCGATTAATTTGAATGTGGCTGTCTTATGAAAGCTCAGTCAAGCCCATCTATCCTGGCAAAGACTTTCATTCTTGCCAGCCTTTTGATGCACCTCATGAATCACACCGTCTATGCCGGTGACATCCCCGATGATATTCTCACCCTATTCTACACCGGTCAGTATGATTCCGCCATCGTAGCCTTAAATCAACTCAAGCAGAGTGATTCCAGTAGTGTTGAGATCGATCTGCTCCTGGGAGATGCCTACCAGAAATCACAGCGCTGGTACGATGCCATCACCTGCTACGAAAGGGTCTATGGAGCGCAGCCCGCCCATCAATCCAATATCATTGAATATGCCTCGGTGCTTCAAAGGGTAGGCTACTCCAAACGGGCGCAAGGGGTGCTGCGACAGGCACTGGCAGCCGATTCAAGTAGTTCGGTTATAATGAGGATGTTGGCCAGGCTCGATTATGAAGAGATGGATTACTCCAGTGCCTCTGGTTTTTACCTCGAGCTGCTCTCAAGTGACCCCGACAATGTGGATGACCATGTGATGGCGGCACGTTGTGCAAAAAAGCTGAATGAGCCTGACCTGGCCACACAGCATTACGAGGCAGCATATTCCAAGGATCCCATGAACAATAAGATCGTCTATGAATATGCCAGACATCTGCACTTGCAGGACAAAAATTCAGAAGTCTTTGATCTTATTGAACAATGCGATATGGATGTTCAGGGGGATCAAAAGTTTATCATCCTTCTGGGCAATTGCTCATATGGAATCGGCGAATATCAGCAGGCTGCAGCCTATCTGGAGCAGGCAGTGGCATTCCAACCGAATAACGTGGAACTGATCAAGAAGTTGGGATTCTGTTATTATGCTGACAAGGACTACAGCAAAGCATATCAACAATTTTTACGGTCTGAGCCATATGAGGATGATCCTGCCACATATTATTACCTGGGATTGTGTGCCCAGGAATTGGGATATAAGAAAGCCGCGGTGGTCTACCTGGAGAAGTCATTGTCTCTGGTCGGTCCAAACTACTTGCCACATTTGTACTTCGTGTTGGGACAATGTCACCATGACCTGAAGGAGTTTCCTGAAGCAATTAGATCGTTCAAGGATGCCCTGGATGTAACTCAGGATGATTCAATGATCTATTATTCTCTGGCGAATACCTATAACGACTATTATTCGGATAAATCCGTGGCCCTGGAATATTATAACAAAGCGCTGGAATATGATTTACCAGCTGTGATCGAAACCTATATAAGACAGCAGGTCCAAGCCCTGCAGAATCAAATATTCTTTAGCGAATAGGCTATCCGGGACGAGCATACCGGGACAGCTCCTGGCCAATCCCAACAGTGCTTGGAGACATTCATTCCTCCACCAGATGAATCGCAGGGGGTGTGTGGACCCTGCATCAGCATCTGGATTATATCATTCAAGAAATAACTATATCAATTTGATTTACATTGGCCACTGAGAAACAAGGGACTTAGGGCGTTGAATCCTTATGCTGGTTCATAGTTCACTTTTGGCATATGCCTTGTTATAAGCCCCGCCAATGACACTGAACAATGAGGGGAAATCACTTGAAAACATTATTGAAAATCTTGCCAGTCCTTGTATTTGTAAACGCTGCTTGGACCCAGTCATTGACACAAACCCTAAAGGGAAGTGTTGTAGACCTGGAGACACAAACCCCCCTGATTGGTGCGAATATCATTGTCAGGGGAACTGACCCGCTTCGTGGTGCTACCACAGATCTAGAAGGTCACTATTGGATTAACTCCGTGCCCATCGGCAGATATGATATCCAGGTAAATTATATGGGATATGAGCCGAATATTGTGCCTGAAATCGTTTTTAATTCAGCCAAGGAAGTGATACTGAATATTCAGCTCAAGGAAATGGTCCTGGAAGCAGAACAGATCGTTGTCGAAAGCGGTATCCAGAAGGAAAAGGTCCAAAACTCAATGGCTGCTGTGAGCGGTCGCAGCTTCACCGTGGAGGAAACCAGACGTTATGCTGGTGGTGTGGATGACCCTGCCAGATTGGCTTCCGCATTTGCAGGTGTCACTGTGGGAGCTCCCCAGGACAATGCCATCGTTGTTCGCGGGAACTCCCCCAAGGGGCTACTCTGGCAGATAGAAGGAGTCAAAGTACCCAATCCGAACCACTTCCCGGATATCAATGTCGCCGGTGGTGGGTTCGTCTCCATCTTAAGCAGCCAGGTTTTGAGCAATTCCGATTTCTTCACCGGTGCCTTCCCCGCAGAATATGGGAACGCTTTATCTGGGGTATTTGATGTGAGTTTACGAGAAGGAAATAGCGAAAAAAGGGAGCTCACATTACAGGCTGGGGTTTTGGGGCTGGATGTGGCCGCTGAAGGTCCCCTGGACATCAGCGACGGATCATCATTTTTGTTTAACTACCGCTATGCCACCATGGCCCTTGTTGCTGATCTGATCCCATCAGAACAAATTCCCGAATACGCTGATCTGGCATTTAAAGTGACAATCCCAACAACACGCTATGGCAAGTTTTCTGTTTGGGGTTTAGGCGCAAGGGACCAGAATAGGGAGTGCGAAGAGGCAGATTCAAGTTTATGGAAAACAGCCTGGGATCGAATGGCATATGATCTGGAAATGGAAATGGGTGCCCTGGGTATATCTCATAAATATTTATTGGGAAAGCGGGCCTATCTGAGATCAAGTGTCGTAAAAACTCAATTTAATTCACAGATGAAAATGCAAAGGCTGGATGATTTGCTGGTTCTGCAGGACAATCTGATCCTGGATAACAAATCGGGTACACTGGCCTTATCAACTTTTATCAACACAAAACTGACCACCCAGCATACAAATAGATCCGGAGTTGTCATCACTCGGTTGAACTACGGTCTGGATCAAAGTGCCGCATTGGAGAATCAACTTCCATTAACCCGGCTGGTGGATGAAACAGATACCTCCTATCTTGTCCAGATATATTCGCAATCCAAATTGAATTTGAAGCAGAATCTCACTTTTAATGTGGGGTTCCATTCTCAAACATTTGGATTGACGCATGAAATCAGTCTTGAACCTCGCTTGGGTTTAACCTGGGAAATGTCACCGCTTCAAGAGCTGAGTGTGGGATATGGCAATCACAGCCAACTCGAAGAATTGCGCATCTATTTTATAAAACAAAACATTCTCGGGGAAGTGAGTCAACCCAATCAGAACCTTGGCTTATCCCGGGCACACCACCTGGTCCTTGCATATCAACACAGGTTGGCCAGCAATTTGAGACTAAAAATTGAGCCCTATTATCAGAGAGCTTATAATGTCCCCGTGATCCCAGACAGCTCATACTCCATGTTGAACTTCAAACAGGATTGGGCCTTCCATAGTGCCCTTACCAATGAGGGCACCGGTGAAAATGTCGGTCTTGATATCACCCTGGAACGCTTTCTTGAAAATCAGATGTACTTTCTGGTGACGGCTTCGATTTTTGATTCAAAATATACGGGTGGTGACAAGATCGAACGCCCTACCGCTTACGCCTCAGGCTATGTGGTCAATGGCTTGTGGGGAAAAGAATTCTATGTGGGCAAGACGCGCGAAAATGTTTTAGGCGCAAACCTGAAACTCACCGCGGCTGGAGGCACTCCGTTAACCCCTGCGAATCACGAGAGAAGTAGGGAAATGAAGCAATACATTCCGGATGAAACCCATGCCTTCGAAAATCGAGCTCCTCGTCAAGTATTTCTGGATATCTCCCTGATCTACACCAAGAATAAACAAAACTATACTAGTACCTGGGCCCTTCAAATTAAAAATGCGCTGGGCGCTAATTCCCTCTATTATTATGACTATGATTACCGCAAGAATGAAGTCTTTGCAGTGGAAGAGGCGATCGTCATCCCTACACTCAGTTATAAGATCGAATTGTAATGCATAAATCTTACAAACCGTATTAACTATTAAAAGAGTGAGGAGTTGGTCAATCTAAAATTAAAACATGGAAGCATTTATGCACCCACAAGAAAATTGATTTTTCCTGATATCTTTTTTAATCCCGATCATAACCATG
>JGI10211J34971_10002350_pt1 | contig 15449 bp, 17 predicted proteins | sample Etolagsediment_FD_34971 | JGI IMG/M metagenome (IMG submission 34971) | reverse complement strand
ACTCTCTCATAAGTCTAAAGAAGAATAGTAGATGGAATATAAATGTGAAACTATTTCGTTGCAGAAAATGTTGATAGGACCGAAGGGATCTCTTGAACCTCTTTGTAATATTTGTAAAGCAAAAGATTGTACAAACCCTGTCCAGTGGCAGAATATCAGTATAATGGGGGTAAAAAAGAAGTTTAAAATACTTACAGTAGGTGATTACTACTATGCCGTAATAAAGTGCGAAGGATTCCTGCCATGAGAAAATTTTCTATAAAAGATTGGCTCAGTTACAAAAAGGCTAGAGACGTTGCTTATAAAGCACAATACAATCTTTCTATGGACAGGATGAAGAAAGTTAAATCCAGTTTTTCCACCAAGATTATAAAATATAAAGATTGTAAAAAGGCTTATGATTATGTTGATAAACTTTTCCCGAAAGCAGAAGTAAAAAAGGTCACAATATATCGTGTTTCTCAAAGTTGCCTTAACAGAATCGGCCTCAAAGGTGTCGGAGGTTGTTATGATCGAATATCTCAGATCGTAGTTGTTGCCGAAGACATGGATTTTTCTCACAGCAAAAAGAAGGACTCTACCTGGTCAACTATTGTAGCCAAAGCGGAAACTGACGAAGTTGTTGTACACGAGCTTCTCCATTATGTATCAATGCATAATAAAGGTCGTGTAACAAGCATGCACATGGAAGAAGAATTTGCCTATGGAAACTCTCTTGCATATTTGAAAGCGAATGGTCGTGATGATGACGATATTATCAATAATAATTTTCTTCCATACTTTATGACTGCTGTTGATAGTAGAAAGATAGCTAGAAAAGTACTTGCTAAAAATGGATACGATATTTCAGAAGTAGCAACTAAGACTGAGAGCGAAAGAAAAAAGATCTTCAAGAAAGTTGACAAGGAACTTTTTGGAGAGACAAAGAAACAAGCGATAGTCAGAGCAAAAGAATTAATGCGCATATATTCGGGAAATTATATTGATGCCGAAGATGCTGTCGTCGATAATAGTAATGATAATGAATTTAGCATGATTGATTTTGGAGAATTTTAACATACCAATCTATTGCAATTAAATAGGAAACGAGAAAATGGCGAATGAAGTTCAGTGTGATAAGTGTATAAATATTATAACAAAAGAGTTTTCCGGCTCTATTGCTGACAGAGTAGGCCGGTTGGTGTCAGAAATTATGAAAGAAGACATGATTGGTTGTAAAATTAACGATAAAATTAAGAGTTACTTAGATGCGAAGCGTCTTTGTCCTCTTAAGAAAGAAGTCGATTAGGTTTTTTCTTTTTTACTGGATAAGCAGAGCGATATTTTTTCCAGACATTGTATTTTCTGTTCAGGTAAATTGATGCATCCGAATAAAGCCATTGAAGAATCTGTTCGCATTGTTTTGAACCACCGATTTCTAGAATGTATGCCTTGCCAGTTCTTTGATATTTTTTAGATTTATAATTAAATATGGTTATGAAAAAGGATTGTAAACTATCAAGAAAATTCTTAGTTCCTATGGTGAAGATTCTCATTTGTGGTGTGTTTTGGTTTTTTCTACAAATATTTATACACCCATCGCCATCAAAATATCCTCGTATAAAATGATTCAACAGAAAATTTGGAATGTTTGGAAATTTTAATTTTAAACTTTTTCTTGGTATGCATCCGTGTTTAATAAGATCATTACATAGTATGTTAGAATAATGTCTACTTTCAATAATTTCTCTACCGTCTTTTAGTTTGTATTTTCTAGCTTTGATTTTTGAGTCAAGAAAGGTATGAAATTTTTTAAAATGTATTTCATCTTTTCCTGCTAATTTAAGGTGAAACCACTTTGTGTTTCCTTTAACGTTTATATATCCATCTGCCATTAAAAACCCAAGCCAATATGAGGTTTGTTCATTTTTAATGGTTTTGAAAGCGTGTTCGTTAAACCTTACATTCTTTTTGGTTAAATTGTGTTTTTTTAAATGGTAATAAAAACCGTTTCTTGATAAACCAACTAATTTGGCTATTTCTGGTACAGGTTTGTTAAAATTGTTATCAAGGAGTTTTAGTAATTCAGATTTTGTAAATTTATGTTTCATACTTGTGTATTACTTATAAGGCATAAATATCCTTTAAATAATTTGATAATTTTTTATATTATTTGCCGATAATTAATTGAAATAATTTAGAATTTATAGGAGTATTGGGCATCCCCTTATACGAGTATTTCCATCCCGAGACAGGCGAAATATTTGAAGTGTTACGTCCGATAAAGGACAGAAAGAAAAAACACGAAGCTCCAGACGGGGTTATGTGCGATCCAGTAGAAGTTCCTGGCAGCATGGGATATTGCGGAGCATCCGAGAACAGTAGAGAAGGGTTTCAGATGGACCCAGAACTGTATAAGAAGCGAAACCCTAAATTTGTGCGTTATAGGGATGGTCATCGGGAAAGATACGACCCGACTAAACATTATTGATGAGATTCAAGAAAGTCCAAATTATTCATAGCGTTGTTGCAGATGAAGAAATTAACGATCTTCGAATCGCAAGAACTTTGTTTGAAAACCTGGCTGAAGCTAGCATGGACGTGTCTATAAAGCACATGTTGCCTGAAATCGGTAGTTATACTTTATGGAAGAAAGCTAGAATAAATTCCGTCGAAGGAGACAAGGTTAATGTCACGGTTTTCTTCACAGGCGGATCTGCGAAAAATCAATTAGAAATAAAAAATATAATTTTTGTTGGAGTCGTGACTGACAGATCTAATATAATGTTCCATAAGGAAGAAATAACAAGATATGATTTTTTAGATTTAAGTAGTAATGACGAATAAAATAAGCAATAAAAACTTTGTTCACACGCATGTTCACAGCTCTTATAGTCTCTTTGATGGGCTTGCAAGTGTAGAAGGTCTCGTTACGAGAGCAAGAACTCTTGGGTTTCCTGCACTTGCTTTAACAGATCATGGTAACATGGGCGGTGCTATCAAGATGTTTAAGCATTGTCTAGCCACTAAGGACAAAAACGGGGTTGATATCGAAACCGATCCTATCAAGCCAATAATAGGCATAGAACTTTATATGTCTAAAAATAGGTTTAGTAAAGACAAAGAAAATCAACCAGAAGGGCAAAAAGGCAACTATCATATAGTTCTTTTAGCAAAGAATTGGGAGGGATACCAGAATTTATGTTTTCTTTCCAACGCTGCTTACACAGAAGGATTTTATTTTAATCCAAGAGTTGATTTTGATTTATTGTCAAAACATTCTGATGGAGTTGTTTGTTCTAGTGCATGTTTAAAGAGTCTTATTAACAGAAATCTATTATATGATAGATATGACGAAGCTAAGAAGGCAGCATCTATTTTTAAAGATATATATGGTGAAAATTTCTTTCTTGAAGTAATGTATAACGGTATTCCTGCTCAAATGAGGGTAATATCTGATATTTTCAAGCTAGGTGCAGATCTAAAAATATCTACAATAGCCACAAACGATTGCCACTATATCGACAAGGCGCAAGCAGAGTCACAAGAAGTTCTTACATGTATGTCAACAAGAACATGCTTATCTAATCCTAAAAGGATGCATCAGCCATATCCAGAGTTTTATTTAAAGACTGCTGATGAGATGTATAAGATATTTAAAGATAAGCCAAGGTGCTTGACAAATACGGTTTCAATTGCCGAAATGATCGATTCTGATGATATAGAGAAAAATTTGTTTGTAAAGAGGATGAGGTTGCCTGAGTTTGAAGTTCCTGAAGAGTTTTCGAGTCCGTTTGAGTATCTCAAAAGTTTGGCCTGGAAGGGAATGAAAGATTTGGGTTGGGATAAGAGGGAAAAACATGTAGAGGCTCTTGAGAAAGAATTAGCAGATATTCAGGTTGCTAAAGAAAATAACAATTATGACTTCGCAACTTATTTTTTGATAGTTTGGGATATTGTAAACTATGCAAGGGGAAAAGGTATTTTCACAGCTCCTGGGAGAGGTTCGGCTTATGCATCTGTTTTACTTAGATGTTTAAAAGTTTGTTATGGAAGAGACCCTATTGAAAGTGGATTACTTTGGGAAAGATTCTTGGCGTTTAAAAAATCAGAAGAAACTGGCAAGAGAGTTTTTGCTAGACCTGGTTTCCCCGATATCGATACAGATTTTGATTTTTTTAGAAGAAGCGAAGTTTACGATTATATTATAGATAAATATGGGAGGGGAAATGTAGCGAACATAGGGACATATATTGGTCTTAAGATCAGGATGGCTCTGACAAGAATAATAAAGGCTCTTGATATCGCCGGGTCTTGGCATAAAGGCAAACAAGAATATATCAGCGACAATAATGCCAAGGTGGAAGAGATACTTGGTCAGCTTCCAAAACCTACCGGTGCATTTATGAGAGCCAGAGACGATCAAGGGAATGAACATTTCATAAAAACAATTGATGAGGCTTGTAAGTATTGTCCTGATTTCAAGTATTACATGGACAAATATCCTGCGATAGTAAAACACTGTAAAAATATACAGGGGCTATTAAGCTCATTTAGTTGTCATCCTGCTGGTATTATCATATCTGATATACCTATGTCTAGTGTAGCTCCGGTTCGCAGGTCAAAACAAGGACAGTTCGCTACTCAATACGACATGGAAGATCTTGAATCTATTGGGTTGGTTAAGATAGACATTTTAGCAACAGCAATACTTACTGTTATTGATCGTACAGTCAAAATGATTAAAGATAATTATGGTATTAATATAGATGTTGAGAATATGACGTATGAAGATGAAAAAACATTTGCTTTGTATCGTAGCGGGCGATTAAAAGGCGTTTTCCAGTGCGAGAATAGGGGTATGCAACAGGTTATGAGGGATATTGGAGTTAGTTCTTTTAATGATATAGTTGTTGCTATTGCCCTGTATCGCCCAGGCCCGATGGCTAATATCCCGGAATATTGTGACAGAAAAAAAGGTTTGAATACTGTTTCTTATTTTCATAAGTCAATTGAGCCATTTGTAAAAGACCATTTAGAGGAAACGTATGCCGTAGCAGTATTCCAAGAACAAATTATGCAAATATGCAACTCTTTAGGTGGACTATCTGTTACTGATGGTTATATTCTGATAAAAGGTATAGGTAAAAAAAAGAAATATCTTATTAACAAATATAGAAAGCAATTTATCGATGGAGCTGTTAATAATGGTGTTCCTAAAGATATAATAGAACAATATTGGGACAAGTTTATAATCCCGTTTTCTTCTTATGGATTCAATAAAGCTCACGCGGAAGCATATGGTGTAATTTCGTGGTATAGCGCATATCTTAAGGCAAATTATACTCCTGAGTTCATGGTTTGCTCATTAAATGTAGTAAATGAGGATAAAAAGCACGATAAAATTATAGAATTAGAAAGAGACCTAAAGCATTTTGATATTGAACTTGCTGATAAAGACTTAAATACGTGTGGTGTTGATTATAAAATTCTCAGAAAACAAGATAAAGAATCAGGGATAAATAAGACGCTGATTTCACCTAGTGTTATGGTTAAAGGGGTTGGATATAATACGGCAAAAAATATTGCTGATAATAAACCTTATAATTCATTAAAGGATTTTGTCGCAAAAACCGATTCTAAACTAGTAACCAAAGATACTGTTGCTTCATTAATAGATGCTGGTTTCTTTCATAAGATGACTAAGGATTATTATAAGAAGAACAAGAAGAGGCTTTCCAAGGGTAAGATATTAAATCAATTCTCTACTATTCGTAAAGACTTGAGAAAGGCCGCTAGTAAAGGTGTAGAATCTGTGGATTTATTTGGATAGGAGAAAAACAATGAGCGAAGAAAAAGAAAAGAGAAAATCTAAAATTTCGAAATCGGTAAGACGAATTTACAACGTTGCACAATATGAAAGTCTTGAACTTGTTATTAACTATGAAGAAGAGATAGACTGGGACACAATTAAGGAGCGGCAACAGAAATCCAAGAATATAACTTCTCTTCTTCTGGATGATTTTAAGAATACCAGAAAAGAAGTTTTTGAGGAATTGAACGAGTCTGAAAAGAAAGCGTATTTTAAAAATGCTCTTAAGTCAATGAAGGCTACAGAGGACGAATTAGAAAATTTTGATACTATTGAATAAAGGTGATATCAAATGGCGGAAGTAACTGAAAAAGATTTAGAAGATGTTTTCGGAATCCCTTCAGACCCTGTGAAGAAAGATTCAGATGAAAATAGTACTAGTTTCGAAGAAGGTGTCGAAGAAATAAATGACACTTTGAAAGATATGGATGAAATAGTTCCTGTTTCAAAAAAGGAACCAGAGATAGTAGAAGAGAAAGATGAGCCTAAAAAAGACGAATCCAAAGAATCTACTATAGATTTTGAAAAAGAAACAAAGCAAGTTCAAAAAGAAGCAGAAAGTATGAATGCCCCTGAGAAGAACGATCCCGTTCCAATCGAAGACAATGTTGATTCTGGTGATTTGCCAAGTGGAGAGATATCATGGCTTACGGTTCCACCTAACGCTAGATTTAACAATTTTTATAAGCAAAAGGTATCTATCATAAAGGAAATTTTGAAAGACAAACAAATACCTTTTGAGAAATACGAGAACGAACTCAGGAATAGTTATTGTGGTGTAAGATCATCTATATATGATTTGCCTCAGCTATATAATAATATGAGTGAAGTTCACAAGATAAGGGATCGTGTATGTCAAATACGAACTGAAATCAATTCTCAGTATTTTAAATTTGAAAGAATTACTGAACTTTTAAGAGGACTTTTAGCCAGAACTTTATATGAAAGAGGGAAGCAGGAAGGTGTTCAATTTGAACATATGAGAGATGTGGAACTTTATTTGGAGAGCCTAAGGTCTCTCTATAAAATTGCCGATATTATACATAAGAACTTGGATGCTGCTTCGGAGTTGTTATCTAGGCAAGTTACTATAGCAACAACTGCGAGACCTCCAAATAGAAATATTGAAACTTCTCCGTCTCATCCCAATGAGACCTATATACATAAAGAAGTCCCTGAAGAACTAACGGGTTATGACACTTTACCAGTTGGCAGTGGATCTACCGAAAAGAGTAATGTCAAACGGAAACCTGTTCAGGGAGTAAAATCTACAACATGGGATGAGGTGGCGTAATAGGTCTCTATAGTAAGAGGTATAGTAGTATGAGTACAGTTATTGATTGGGATCAAGTCGGTGAAACAAGTGGTTCAGGCAAGTCTAGAACAGGAGTTAATTTCCTGCAATTGAGACCAGGAACCTATGAAGTTAGGTTGCTTGGTACGCCTGTTGCCATGAACAAGTTCATGATTCAAGGCAAGGATGATCGTTGGAGAAGCGCGGTTGTCGAAGATCCAAAAGATAATCCTGTAACCAAGAATCATGGAGTAAATCCTTCCGAACGTTATGCCATTAATTGTTTGGACAGGTCTGATGGAAGCTTGAAAATTCTTGAAGGTGGAGTCAAGGTTTTTGGTGAGTTTAAGAAGTACTTTAAACACACTGGTAAGAATCCCGGTGCTTCTGATGACGGAGCAGATTTCAAGATTGTTGTCACTGGATCTGGTAGGTCAAAACAGCTCAAGACAAGTTTCGAGAAGAATACTCCTCTGACGAAAGAAGAGACCGCCTATATCAAGAAGACCTGTGGTGGTCTTTACGATTTGAAGGAAATTTTCAAGGTAACACCCAATGATCATCTTGAGGCTAGGTTGTTTCCTGATGAACACCAGCCTTCTGGTTCTCCAGAGCAAAAAAGCGCAGCGGACGATGTTGGTGTAAGTGCTGAAGAAGTTCCATCAGGTAATATTTCTCCTGATACAGAAGAAGTGGAAGATGCGTTACCCTTCTAAATAGGATTGAGTCAATTAGCGAGGAGGGAGATATTCTCCCTCCTCGCTAATTGCGAATGTGTGCCTGGAGAAATAGAAAATGGCTAAAAATAAAAGTGATATAATAGTTGACAATTTGAAAGGTTTTATTCGCAAAGGCGCTTCTTCTACTCCCGAAGGTTACGTTCCTACTGGTCATTTCAGTCTAGATTTCGTAATCAATCACGGAGAGCTACCAGAGAAAATAGATTTATCTGAATTGGAAGGATATGATCCTTCTGAAAATCTGGGTATTCCCCTTGGTAAGCTTGTAATGTTGTACGGAGAAGAGGGAGGGGGGAAAAGCTCAATTGCATACAGAATATCTGGTTATGCTCAAAAGTTAGGTTATCCTGTTGCATGGTTGGATACCGAACATAGTTTTGCAGAGAATCTCGCTAAGATCAATGGGGTTGATGTAGACGAGTTGTATTATTCTACAATGTCTAATCCTAAAGATCCTGACAAGGTTTATTTTGCAGAAGATGTTTTTGATTCTATTATTGAATTGATTAAGTCTGGTGTCAAAGTAATTATTCTCGATTCGGTTGCGAATCTTGTTCCAAAAGAAAGGATGGAAGGTAGTGCTGAGAAGATAATTGTTGGGAAACTCGCCAGATTGATGTCTGAAAATCTTGGTAAATTGGTTGCTTATGCCGCAAAGTTTGGAACTTTATTGGTTTTTATTAATCAATTAAGATTCAAGATAGGCATAATGTTTGGATGTTTCCATTATAATTCTCGTGTGGTTTTATCTGATGGGACAACGAAAAAAATTGGTACTATTGTCAATAATAAATTAGATTTGGAAGTTATGTCTTATAATCCTGATACAGGAGATATAGAGCCAAAGAAGATTATAGATTGGCATGATAATGGTAGTTTAACAGAAGATGAATGCTTTTTGAATTTTGTTGTAGAAAAACACGGAGGGAATGGAAGGACTAGGTTTTCATGTACTCCAAATCATAAAATTTTTGTCCCTGAATCTAACGAAAAGTGTTCTAACTATAGCAAAACTATTAGTGCTGGAGATTTGGAGATTGGAGACGAAATATTAGTATCTCAACCTTACTATTTAAATGACGTGCAAAGACAAATTGTTTATGGGTCTATTCTTGGAGATGGGAATATAAGACCTGGTAGATATAATAGTTCTTGTAGTAATTTGAGGATTGGTCATGGTCGAGAACAAAAAGATTATTGTCATTGGAAGCAGGAAATTCTTGAGCCTTGGATTGGGTATAGTAAAAACAAGGAAGATAGATACGATTTTGAAACTATCCCTATGTTAGAATTGACGAAATTGCAGTATTCCACTAAATATATAACACCAGATTCTAGAGATCCTAGAAATAAAGAAAAAATTATTCCAGACGAAATTATTGATAATTTAGGTGAATTAGGGCTTGCTATTTGGTATCTTGATGATGGAACATTTGGTGGTCATTATTCTAAGTGGGGAAATGGTAAGTCTACTATTTGTTGTATTAAATTTTCCAATAGAGATAAAATGATGAAGACTTTTGATAAATTTGGTTTATGTCCTAAGTTAAAAAAAGTTGGATTTTTCTTTAATTCTGAAGATACAAGAAAATTACATTCTATTATATGTAAATATGTTCCACCTTGTATGGAATATAAAATTCATCCTAACTTTAGAGGTAAATATGATTTTGATATTGACGATCAAGATGACAATATAAAAGAATTGAGAGCAATATCAGCAAAGATCATTGATATTCATGAGAAGGCACCTACAAGAACTAAAAAGAAATTTGATTTAACGATAGAAGATAATGCATCATATATTGTTGATGGAGCTATAGTCCATAATTCTCCGGAAACTACTCCTGGTGGTATGAGTTTGAAGCACAATTCATCCTTGATTATCAAGATCACAAAGAAGAAAAGTAGAGATGCCGAAATAGAAATTCCTGGCGAAGATGGAAAAATGAAGCTTATCGGCAGGAAGTCATACATGAAGGTTGAAAAGAATAGGTTTGCCAAGCCTTGTTTTGAGAATATAGAAGTTCCTATTTATTACATGGAATATTTTCCCAACATAGAAGAAATAATGTTTGAAACTGGTCGCCAGTTAAAAGTTATTTCTGTCAGGAAGGGAGTATTCAAGTGGACTGATCAAAAAGGCGAAAAACATGAAGCTGAAGGTAGGTCTGATTTTATAGAGCATATAAAATATAACGAACTTCGGTATTCATTGGCGAAGCATCTCTACGATGTTGCGAATGAAAGCGAAACTATTTTGCCTCCAGAAATAGTTAAGTGGTTGAAAAATCATGAAGTTAATAATAGTGGTAACAATGATGATGAGAAACCAACCGCCGAGAAGGAGACTGCCGGAAGTGGAGAGGAAGAAAGTACTCAATCTGGCGATTGATACTTTATATTCACAAGAAGGCAAAGAAGCTCTAGATTATTTGAAAACATCACGAGGATTTTCTGCTTATACAATTAATAGTTTCGGGCTGGGATACGTTCCGTCCCGAGTAAATAATATTTATGGAGATCCTCATGAGTTCGCGGGAAGAATAGTGTTGCCAATTCGCAATTCATATGGCGATTTGGTAGCACTATCTTCTCGTGATTTTCGTGAAGGGGCAAGGAACAAGTTTTTTCATGAACAGTTCAAGAAATCTAATTGTTTATTTGCACTTGATATAGCAAAAGCGTCGATTATAAAAAATAACAAGGTAATAGTTGTTGAAGGTGAATTAGATGTTATGAAGATGTATTCTGTAGGTATTAAGTATACGGTAGGTACTTGGGGGAGTTCTTTCAGCATAAAACAGGTATCTTTGCTTGCCAGATATTGTCAGGAAATATTTTTGTTATTTGATGGTGACGATGCCGGTAGAAATGTAATAAGGCGTTCAATGAAAATGAATATTACGTATGGATTAGACGGGTCCGGTATAACGCTTATACCTTCATATCTGCCTGATGGGTTTGATCCAGATGACTTTATAAAAGAAAACGGGAAAGATGAAATGATAAAACTTCTTAGAAGATCTAAAAAATCGATTGGAGATCAATCATGACTTTTGCTGATATTGTTTACGTTCCACCTGAGTTGCAATCTATCATGGGATCTGTTGATACTTTTGTTAGACATAGGGCAAAGAGTAATACTAGAGCATATGATAAATATCATCCATCTGCATTTGGGCAGTGTTTGAGAAAAATGCAGTACATGAGATATGTTTCTATGGGTTTGATACATGGAGAAGAAGAAGAGTTTGAAAGTAAGATGCTTCGTTTGTTTGAGAAAGGACATAGTACACAAGCGAGATGGGAAAAGTATTTTATTGGGTTAGGAGTACTTCGTGGTATTTGGACATGTACTAATCCATTGTGTCGCCTTTTTGATGATTCTGGGGAGATTATAAAAACAAATGATGTTGAGTCTTATTTTAAAGAGAAGCCAAGGAAGTATGGAGAGGATAATAAGATAGGCATATTCAAGCCAGATAAATGTATTTGTGGGTGTAACAGGTTTGCTTATGAGGAGATTTGCGTTGAAGATGAAGAATTAAATCTGCGTGGACATGTGGATATGATCTTGGATTTTTCCAGGTTTGATCCCTCTATATTTAATAGTACTCCTGTTTCTTTCGATGTTGGTAATTTCCCTAAATCTCCTATTGTGGTAGATATGAAAACAATGAATGATTATAGATGGAAACAAAAGCTTATGAAGAGTGGTGTTAGCTTGTCATACAGAATACAGCTTTGTATTTATGCTAATTTATTAGATTTGGATTATGGTGTTTTAATTTACGAGAACAAGAATACGTCTGAAGCTAGGGCATTTAAAATAGAACGGGCGACAGATACAGTTTTTGCACAGGTAAAGCAACAAGCCATTGCCATGAATAAAATGGCTGCTTTAGAAAGGCCAAAACTTCCACCCCCCAGACCTGGGACTAAAGACGATTACGAATGTAGTAATTGTGGTTTCAAGTCTGTATGTCATAAAAGTACAGTTTGGGCAGATGAGGATAAACTTAACGATAACAGACAAAAATTTTATGGTAATTTGCTGGAATGAAGTGGAGGAATTGTTTTAAATAAGCGATATTAAAGATAGTAAAAATTGATTCATTAAAAATTGTTCTTACTTAGGAGAAAATAATGATCGAAGACAGTACTGAAAAAGTTCCTTATGTTAATTCAGATGACCCAACATTGCTTCTTATAAAAGGAAGCATACAAGACAGGGAAGAAGCAAAAAAGTATGTGAAACGAACAGCCAATGCTGTTTTTCAAGTTATACAGAAACATAGCGTGGCTCATCTGAGATGTGTTGGAGCTGCTTCTCTTAATAATGCTGTGAAAAGCCTTATTATAGCTAGTGGCGATGCGAAGACTAAAGGTATGGATTTAGTCGCTTCCCCAAGTTTTCAAACAGTTACTTTCGGTGAAACCGGAGAAAAAACATCTATCGTACTTAAAGTTTTCGATCTGGGCGAAGATAACTAACACAGGAGAAATATTATGGATAGCAAAACCATTGCTACTATTTTATCTAGTGGTAATGTAAAGCCTCTGGATTCAGAATTCGAAATTGAAGAATTGATTCTATCCGTTAACGGCATTAATGAAAAAATAAGCTGGTATAAAGAACTAAAGAAACAGAGGATGGAAAAAATAACGAGCGAAATAGACAAATTGGAAGGTAGAAGAAATCTTTTGAAAGAGATAATTATATCTACTCTAAAAAAGAACGAAAAAACATCACTTAACTTTCCCGGCATAGGTAAAGTTGTTATGAAGAAGACTGAAGGCATTTGGAAAGTGGAAGATGAAGAATCTCTAATTAAATATCTTGAAAAAGAACTCGATAAAGACGAGTTTGAAAAAGTTGTTAAAATTAAAGAATCTATCGTGAAAGCAGTTTTGGATAAGAAACTTGATATGTGGGAACAGTCTGGTTCTCTTCCAAGTTCTGTAGCTAAAGAAGAAGGGAAAGAGTCTGTTGCCGTGATTATAGACAAGGATTTCTCTGATAACAAGAAAATGCAGGAGATTATCCAGTCTGTAGAAAGTGTAGATGTTGAAGATATGGACGATCTGGAGATATGAAGAAGCATTTATTAGATATTTCTAAGGTCAAAAAGGCACATAATAAACTGAGGAACTTGTATAATAAGATTCCAGAGACCATAGGTTGTATGGAAAATCTTGATAAGTGCAAAAGTTTTTGTTGCAATATCCAAACACCTCAAGTTCTTTATGTCGAGTTTTTATATACTTGGAATGATATCCTTGCGAATTGGTCACTCCAAGATATTTTGGACCTGATTAAATCTGCTGTTCGTTGCTATTTGAGCAATAATACAATTAAAGGGTGTATTTTTAGAAATAAAGATACCGGCTTATGCATGCAACACAAAACCAGATGTTTTAATTGCTATTGTTACGGCATAACCCCTAAAGAAGAGTTCGATCTGCGTCTTGAAAAGTTTAAAAAAATATATGAAGATAAAAATGTTGTGTTCCACGATCAATGTTCGTTGGTTAAAACAAAAAATGGTGAAGAGGTTACTAGTGAAGATTTGGATGGTTGGTGGGATGATCTTGTAAAAATTGAGCATTCTATAGGTATAGAAAAAAATCTTATTAATGATGGACCTGATGGATCATACAGGACTTATCACGATCATCTTGTATTACATTTGTTGCCTGATGTCGTTATAAACCAGATGACTATTATTAAGATGTCAATTGACGAAAGCGGGAAAGAGGCATGTGTGCAGTCTTTAATTAATTGTCTTGCTAACAAGATAGAAATTATCTGAAACTGAGCGAGAAAACTACAGTAATTTATTCCAAATAGATGATAGCGAAAAACAAAAAATAATTTATAAATAAAGAAGGATTTGGTAAATTGTGAGTGTATAATATAAGTATGCTTAAGTGTCTTAAACTACAAATAAGAAATCCTAAACCAATACTAGAAGAACTAGGAAGAATAACTACAGGTCTATATAACACAGCTAACTACGAACGAAGACAACAATGGAAAGAAACAGGTAAAATCCCGAACTATGTAGATCAATATAGAAGCTTAAAAGACAATCATCTTTATAAACTATTACATTCTCAAGTAGCACAACAAACCCTTAAAGAAGTTGATAAAGCATATAGATCTTGGTATTCACTCAGAAAAAAAGATGAAAGAACTAAACCTCCTAGATTTCGTAAACCAGATACACCTAAGTCTATTTGGTTTACACCTGCTTCCTTTAAAGTAGTAAATAATAAAGAAATCAGATTATCTGTTGGAAATCTAAGAAAAGATAAACCGTTTGAATATATCAAAGTGAGTTTTGATTCAAGGTATAATATTAAAGAACTAAGAGTGAAGATGATAAATGTTGTTTTTGAAGATAATAAAGTCTTTGCTTGTCTTTGTTGTGAGTTTAAGGAACCAGAATTGCAAGAATCAAAAGGCATTATTGCAATAGATTTAGGTATTAATAATTTAGTAGCTCTTACAGACGATCAAGGACATGAAGAAATAATTAGTGGTGGAGAGATACTTTCTCACCAAAGATATTTCAATAAGAAAGTAGGACAACTCCAGTCAAGATTAGATAAACCAAAATCAACTAAATGTATTAGAAGATTGAAACAAAAGCAGTCAAGACAGATAAAACACAAGTTGCATATTGTAACGAAGTATTTAGCAGAGAAAGCTAAACAGGAAAAGGCTAGTATTGTTATAGGAGACTTGAATGGATTAAGAAAAAACAAATCAAAGAAAAAGGTTGTTAATGAAGATGGTGAGACAAAGAATAAAAGACAGATTAATAAAAAAGCAGGACAGAAAATTCATAGCTGGTCATACGCTACTTTCGCTTCGCTCCTTGACTATAAATGTAAGGAAAGAGGAGTAAAATTATTTAAAGTAAGCGAACGGTATACCAGTAGAAGGTGTTTTGCTTGTAGTAAGGTTAAAAGAAGTAACAGAGTAAAAAGAGGTTTATATAAATGTAGTTGTGGATATCAGTGTAATTCTGATATAAATGGAGCTAGAAATATTTTAGCTAACTTTACTACAAAAAACGTATCTCTTGTATCTAACAATATTAGAGTAGTTGCTACTGGCACTAGCCTATCTATACTAAGATTTCAGGAGACTGGAATTTTAGCAGGCAGAGAATCTGCATGAATTTATTCATAGCAGAGTGTCAATCTTGGGAGTGATAATGAGCGAGAAGAGAAGGATTAAAATTCTTGATACTGAATATAAAGAGGAAGAGAAATTAGTATACTGGCACATTGAAGTACTTGACGATAAAAGCAAGATAAAATTGGCTATGCGTGTCAAGGAATTGATGGATGGTTTTGGTATCGTTGGAAATGTAACTACTGAGCAGTTGTTGAAATTTCTTGATGATATAAAAGGAAAAGAGTTAGATTGGGTTTTTGAGGTAAGATCCAGTAATTTGCCGGATAAGGTTACTGAAGATAATGCTGGTAGTGTTGCTAGTGTTATAGACGGAGATCCTTATCCGGAAGTTTTTAGAGCGGAAACAAAAGA
>JGI10211J34971_10002349_pt1 | contig 15450 bp, 12 predicted proteins | sample Etolagsediment_FD_34971 | JGI IMG/M metagenome (IMG submission 34971) | reverse complement strand
CGGCGGATATAATCAGGTCGGCGCCCGCCATAATGCGCTCATCGTCCGGCTCGAACACAAGGGCTTCCGGCAGTTTATAGCCGGGCAGGAATTTCTTATTTTCCCGGTCTTTTTCTATCTGCCCCAACTGCTCGCGGTCATAGCCCCACATCCGTACTCGTATTTCGTATTTCGTATTTTGTATTGCGTTTGGTTTTTCTTTCGCCGCCGAGCTACTGCGCATCGTTGATTTTAATTTTAACTTTTTCTCTGCGCGCTCTGTGGCTAATTTTTTCTCGCAGAGCAGCATCGCCAGAACGCTGCCCATCCCGCCATCGCCGATTATGGAAATGTTCTCAAACATACAGCAGATTATAATGTGGGCGAGCTGAATTGCAACGTGTTTGTCCTGAGCCCGTTCGGCTTGGTTCGACCACGCTCACCACAGGTCGCTCAGGATCGAAGGGTCCGAACGACGAGATCAGGCGGACTAAAATCGCAGATAACATCAAGGATCACCCGCTGCTGGAGGCACGCTCGGCGCGCTGTCAGCAGTTGGGCGTATCCACTTGTTGGTCTCTTCGCGGCACTTCCTCTATGATCTTTCTTCTGGCGAACTCACAACGGCCACGCCGTCGGGGTAGTTGAGGCCATCCTTGAGCTGCTTGACTTCCCCGGTTTCAGGGTTGACCTCGTAAAGGATGCCTTGGGTAGTGCGATATTTTGCGGACAGACTCCGCTCATTGATCCGTGACATGCCGTTGACTACAGCAAACAAACGTCCTTGGGCACAAGCAACCCCCGTGATGTTCCCCTCAGGTGTTGTGGCTACCTCCTTAACTTCTGGCAAGTCCTCGCTGAATGTGTAGATCCTTTCACTCTGACAGATGTAGTATCTACCGTCGGCCCAGGCGATCGCACCAAGCCATCCTCTCAATTGCTTCAGGTCACGGAAGATCGAGACTTGGTAGGTGCTCAAGTCCACAGAAATCAGTTCGTTATCCCCGTTCTCGGACACGACAAGCCTATTTCCCACAACCACACCGTCCATGTTTTGGAGATGTCCATTTGCCTTCTCGGCAAAAGATACCGTTTTAAGGTGCTTCCCATTGGCATCGACGAAGTAAATCACATCGTTTCTATTGTCGAGATAGGCCACTCGTTTGCCTGTAAGGACCACGAAGTTGATGAAGTACCGCACCTCCGTCGGAACAGAGATACGTCGATGCTCCTTTCCCGTTGTGTCGTACACGAAGACGTCTCTGCCTCGGAGCACAAACACTTCTCCACCTAAAACCCTTACCAGTCCTGGCGCCGACACGAATTGCTCTGACTCACCCGACTCAGCAACTCTTGATATCCGCGCCCGTTCAGAAACCAACAGGTCCCAAGTCTCGGTGATTCGCGCCTGAGGTCGTGCACATCCTCCAAAGAGGACAGCCATAACTAACACAAGTATTGACATTCGTTTCATATCGATTCCTCCCGCATAACGAATAGCTCACCGGCGCGGCGTTGTGTTTTTTTAGCGAATCCCAATCGGCTGTATACTGCACCTGCGCCTCGCGGATTGAACAACTCGACAGGACAATGCAAAGCAATAAGTACATCAAACAAATTGCTCTTTTGAACATTATTTGCCCTTTTTTGCTTAGGCCAATTGTATTGCTAACCTTTATCTTTCCGACTCAACAAAGTAACAAGGCCCGCCGCTCAAGTCAATCAATTACAGCCACCTCTCAACGCTCATTGCGCGTGCAAATCCGCGCGTAGCGCCGAACAAAAACCAAATCACCAAAAAACTGCGAGAATCTGAAAGCAAAACATTATCAGCATTCCACCAACTTCCAAATAAACTCTTAGCGGAATCGTGCAGCCAATATGCCAAGCAAGCGGAACAAAAACCAACAATGCTATCATAACAAAACTATCAAAAACCAAAAGCATTACAGTAATTGTAGCCTGAAGTAGACCTTTAGGAATTCCCCCTGCTTGAACAGCCGTTAACAATAATGTAAGTACAACAGCAACCATGAAACACCTTTTCAGGTGCTTGAATTTTGAGAAACCCAATCTATCTTTGTGAAGAGCCCTTCCAATCCGCACAAAATCCAGCCATTTCCATATCATGAAAATCACAGCGCTAATTGGCACTACTACAATGGTTACTAAAAGCAATATTACTGATAACTCTTCGTTACCAAATAAATCCGCCGGCAGAATACTCAAGGACAATAGCCCAAGACAAACAACAATCGTCATTGCCAAAATCGACGTATACCGCAGGCTTAAGTCTGCCACACTTGAAAATCTAATCTTTCTCGGTCTTCCCAAGCCCATCCAATCCCCTCTGCTCTTCTTTTTTAATTGAAAACCCTGCCGGCTTATCTGTGCAACAATGGACAATCATCCCTCGCCCTGCCAACGACTCTATCATAATCAGCGACTCTGGCGAGCGTTCGCAGGCAGAGGTCGCTGGGTTGAGTTATTAAAGGTTTTTATTTCTCAATTCCCGTGCGATTTCTACTTTTTCATCATAAAACGCGGCAACTTCATTACCCAACAATTCAATTTTATCTAAAATTTTTCCATTGCGAATGATGCTTCCCTTCATTCTTTGCCATTGTATTATTTTTTCTTTACGCTTTGATCCGAGAATTTTATTGGGGTTCTTCTTAGCTAGAAATTCTTCCTATGGCTTATCCAACTTTTCTTTTTCATTGCATGTGGCGCAGGACAGGACGCGATTAGAAATGTGATTTGCACCGCCTAGAGCTGAAGAGACAAGATGGTCGACATGACCTTCTTTGTACGCTTTTTCCAATTTTTTCCCACAATAGGCACAGCGAGAATTGAAAAATTCCCAAATTTTATTTTCTTCTTTTTTGCTTGGACTAGGGTCAACTATCTCTCTGAGGGAGCGCCTAATCATATTTTTCACGTATCTGGGTGTTGGTGCTGGCATAATTCTTATTTTCCGCTAACTATTGCTTATATGGTTTCCGCATAATGTACCAAAGGGTTTTTAACCGCTTACTTACGTGTACGGCTCTGTTTTTTTGATTTTGCTTCGAGGGAGTTTTGCGGTCGTGGGTGCAGGGAAAATTGTACCTCTTTTAGCGTAAATGGCAAGGCGAAATTTCGCCGGGGCGAAATTCGTATCTCGTATCTCGTGAAGCGTATCTCGTGTGGATTCCTGCCCCCCACCTGCGCGGGGCAAGCATCCAGCATCGAGTATCTGTGGCTAATAATTCCTTGTTCTATTCGTGTTTTTTGTGCCTTTTCGTGGCTATTTTTGATTTTTTCTCTGTGCTCTCTGTGCCCTCTGTGGCCGGTTTTTTATGCCTTTTCGTGGCTATTTTTACCCGTGTAATCTGTGAAATCCGTGGCTAAAAGTCAATCAAATCCGCAGGCGAAATTAGCGTTTAGCGTATAGCGGGCAGCGTATAGCGGGTAGCGTACAGCGGGTAGCGTACAGCGGGCAGCGTACAGCGTATAGCGTATAGGGTTGGATGCCCGCTTTCGCGGGGCAAGCGTCGAGAATGATGATTGATTACTGATTATTGATTATTTCTGAGTGTTCTCTGTGCCCTCTGTGGCTGTTAATTTAAGCAAGATATTCGCGGATTTTCGACCATTTCCGTAGCTACTTGGAAGCAAAAATCGGAAATTTTGAAAAATTTTTTAGTCTTTTCCTTACAACGAGTTACGAGAATCAGGTATCGAGAATCGAGGTCAATTTTCAGCGCAAAAGCGCAAGTTCAGCCAATAGTGGAGGGGGGAGTAGAACAGTAGAGCAGGAGAACAGGAGAGCAGGAGATCAGGGAGCAGTTGTCAGGGGAAAAGGGAAAAAGGCAAAAATGCGCGAAACCCACCCACAACGTACCACGAGCGACGAGCCACGAGCGACGAATTATGCGAAACAAACCCAATTTCCGAAAAACCAGAATGAACTTAAACTATTGATTTACAATGAACTACGAACAAATAACTATGAACAATGCCAATAAAAACAAACCCAATCAAACCCAAAAAATGCTGCTGTGTTTGACGATGAGAAGGCGGCGGCGATGGTTAAATATCACGGCCGATACGCGAATGTGAACCTTAAAACTTAACCCGGCAGGTTATTGGCAAATATAGGAATTTATGGCCGTGAAAAAAACTAAGAAAACTTGCCTCTGATTGCTTTTGTAAGCTCTCCTCTATCTTTCAGTTCGAGACTGAATATATAAGAAATGATATCTCTTCTGCTGATAATACCTACCAGCTTTCCCTCGGATTCAATAGGTACCTTACGGAACTTATTTTCTACAAGAGTGTTGATAACATCCAGCAGGTCGTCGTTCTCATTGAAACTTATTACATCAGTAGTTATGCAATCCTGGACTTCTCCCTCTGTACCTCGAGTATTCAGCAAATACCTCATAATATCCTTTGCGGTTATTATTCCCATAAGCTTTTCGTCTTCGTCAACGACTGGCAGGCCTGTTATATTCCCGTCAGCCATCATTCTTATCGCGTCATATATAACTGTAGTTGTGCGGACTGTCACAACATCCCTTGTCATTATTTTTCCCAGGCTTATCATACTCGTACTCCTGTCCTCAAATAGTGTTAATTACATCGGTTACTTATAAATTATCGTCTCAGCTAACTAACAGCTTAAATAAAACCATGCGTTGAGCAGCCCGTGATGTTAGCAAAAGTTAGAAAAACAGGTCTGTGTGCAGTCGGGCCGTCGGGAAATGTCGGTATATATGTTGTCTAAAAACCGCTCTGATTTAACAGAACTCAAGGTTTGCCGTTTCTTTTCACGCTTCTACGATTTCGATGTTTTTCGGGTGAAGACTTTTTAGGCCTGGTAACTGGTTTCGGCCCAGCCGGGCATCGATTTGAACGCTGCTGTCACAATATTGCTCTTTTAAGACCTGCCCGTATGCCCGCAGAAAACTCTGCACTTTGCCGTTTGATTGACTGCTGCTGACCCGCAGCAGCAGTTCAGCGCCTTTGTATTTCGCTGACACCGCCTCGCTTAGCTGCTCCAGGCCCATACCTGTCCTGGCCGATATACATACCGCATCGGGAAACAGTGTTTGCAGCATCTCAAGCTCGCTGACCTTTTTGATAATATCAACCTTGTTGAATACTATCATCGTCGTCTTTTCGTTTGACCCGACCTGTTCGAGGACCTTATTGACAGAGTCAATCTGCTTCAGTGCGTCCGGGTTCGACACATCTACGATATGCAGCAGCAAGTCAGCATTGGTAGTTTCTTCCAGCGTTGCCTTGAACGAGGCAACTAATTGGTGAGGCAGACTTTTTATAAAACCAATAGTGTCGCTCAGGAGCACCTCTGTGCCTTTGGCCGGCCGCCATTTTCGCGTTCGCGTATCGAGCGTTGCAAAGAGTCTGTCCTCGACAACGACCCCCGCATTGGTAAGTGTATTTAAGAGTGTGCTCTTGCCGGCGTTGGTATAGCCGACCAGGCAGATTTTGAACAGTCCTCCTCGCCCCTTAATTTCGCGGAGCTTGCGCTTATCGATATTTACGAGTTCGCGTTTGAGCTCTGTTATTCGCTTGCCGACCAATCGGCGGTCGATTTCCAACTGCTGTTCGCCGGGCCCTCTGGTACCGATGCCGCCGACGGTACCCGCAGCGGTCCCTCCACCCGCCCCTGCTACGCTGTCAAGGTGCGACCACATCCTCGCCAGTCGGGGATAGGTATATTCCAATTGCGCTAATTCCACCTGAAGCTTGGCCTGCCTGGTCTTGGCTCGTGTGGCGAATATGTCTAAAATCAGCTCGCTGCGGTCCAGCACCTTGATTTGAATAATCTCTTCAAGCTCGCGGACTTGCCGGGGTGACAGGTCGTTATCGAATATTACAGCGTCTGCTTTGAACCTTTTGACCCTTCCTGCGAGCTGGAGCGCTTTGCCTTTGCCGATGTAAGTCACAGGATTTATTGTGCGGATTTTCTGCTGAAATCTATCGATGACAATTGCTCCGGCGCTTTCAGCCAGTGCGGTAAGTTCAGCCAGATTGTCTGAGCCGCCTGCGGTGCGCAGGACAGCGGCCACCAATATCGCCCGCTCTTTTCTGACTCTTAGCGTCTGCCGCAATTTCTCCAACTTAAGAATACCTCCAGAATAACCTCTCTATTTTAGCATATTTGCTCGTATTGCTCAACAAGATGACAATATCGTCAGATTTGCGTGCCTTTGAGCTAATATCGGCTTTTTACCGTGTTTTTTAAGCTCAAAAACGCGTTTTTTGCCAAAAACCGGCTGTGGGGAATTTTCACCTTGATGAAATGCAGATTAGAGATTAGAATAAAGGTTCGTAAGTATTTAGACGAAATAACTTAATGTGTCTCTTTTTATTAGAGTGGTGTTAAGGATTTAGACGGGAAAGGGTTGTTTTTTATGTTGAAAGTAAAGTCGCGTACGGGCGAATCCGTTCAGCAAATGATGCGACGCTTTAAAAAGCTGTGCGAAAAAGAAGGTTTAATCAGAGATATGAAGCGTAATGCCTATTACGAGAAACCCTCAGAAAAGAATCGTCGCCGTATGCGCAAGGCCCAGCGAGCCGCAAGCTACCAATACTAAAACAAATTCTTTCTACCCTTGCTGTTTTTTACCCCTGCTCGGCTTTAGTTTTTCCCCGTCGTTTGCCTCTTAGTTTCTACTTTGGCCGTTTTGTTTCCAATTCCCGGCGAGTTTGGGGTTTTGGTACGGGCCAGAAAACCGCATCACCGTCCTCTTGAGTCCCCCATCGGTGGGTTCTTCCGTGCTCTCTGAAGACCTCTCCGCCATCATCTTTTAAATTTTCCCCGATGCTATACAGCGTAAAACTGTCGTCGGTTTTCTTATAAACCAATGGCTTGTCGCTGTACGGGTCCATCGGCAACCCCTTAAGATAGCCGGCGGTCAGCAATTCGTTCAAATCATCAGGATATGCGCCTTTGTCCGGTCTGTACCGCAATAGCGAGAGGACAGCGATAAGCGACTGTACGTTTGTCCTGGCTCGCCAACTTATCTCGTTCACTCTACTAAGGGCGGGCGTGAGAAATTCCAGTAATATATTGCCCTTGACGATTTCCCTCGACTGTTCTTCAAAATCTATGTCTTCGGCATTAAGCTGAGCAGGGCTTTTGAGCTTGAGCTTGTCCCAGTAATCGTAGAATTCTTGTGTCATCTTGAAAGTCTGCTGCTTGTTAGGGTGAAAGAATAATATGTGACCGCTTTTTTTAGCCCAGTTAAAAATTCCCATAGTCCCGTCAATGACATCATCTACAACATCCTTGATATCCGAGATACGTTTCGATAACCAGCCTGGCTTTGGTTTTTTCGCTTCCGAAGACGAGCCGCCGCCGATGCTTGCGGATAGACCGGCGACAATCTGTACCTCATCAAGCAGTACCGCAATATGCCTGGGTATTATATGCCCGCCGCCAGGCCCGTCTGTAAAAGACCTTTGGATTTCATCATACATAGACAGTTTTTCCGCTTCGAAACTTATTGCGAAATCTTCGCCGGTAATGATTTGTTCGAGGTCCTTCTGCAGCGCAGTCAGTGTGATAGAGTCGATTTCATACCGGCTGAGAATATCGCGAAGTGTCTGCGTAGCTAAAGCTTCTATCGCAATTCCTACAAGCTGTTCAATCAAAAATGTGTTATCCCCTTTTATGTGTTGGCCAAGACGATAAAATGATTTCAAATCACTGAAAGCATCTTGATACCGGCCTTGTGCAACACGAAGCCGGGCACGCCACACAAAAAGTCTTGCTAAGCTTCTGAACTCACTTAGGTTTGGTATAAGAACAGCCATCATCCTCTTAGTATCTCGCCCTGTTTCATACCTTCGCCAATAGTACGGCTTTTGCGCACCTGCAATAACCAAGTCAAAGATTTCTTTGTTATCGTCCAACCATTTTGCTATAAGCTTTTTCTGCTCGGAAGTAGCTTGATTATATTTCGTTCCCATAAGCTCAGAGATTTCATCAGACGATTTTTCGTATCGTTTGATTGCCTGTTCGTATAACAGCGCTGCGTTCAGGGACTTGTCAGCCGCAGGTCGAACCATTTGATTAAGCTGGGCGAGGTAATCGGTGGTAATGACCGGCCTGCCGGTCAGGAACCAACCGACATAGACAATAAAACATAAAATTAAAATGCCAATAACTTGAAATGTCCTTGCTACCATTGTCCGCCAGAGCGGTCGGCAGCGTTTCTTGGCCCGGCGTAATAAAACGCCAAGCAGTTTCACATCGCCGAAGTCAGCGACCAGCTCTTTGGCTTTCTGCTCTTTTTCTTCGTTTGTCTTGCAATCTTTGAGCTCATCCTCGAAATGCGCTGTCAGCTCAGCCATCACATCCGCTCGAACTTTCTTGCGGTAACGCATCTTTTTAGCGACCAGCTTTATGAACTCAGCAGCACAGGTGGGAAGATTATCGAATAACTTATCTTTTTCTTTTTTCTTCATAATTTTCCCTTTTTGGCAAAGATAGATTCCCGCTTGCGCGGGAATGACAAAAGAAAAGCACCGTATGATAATCAGTTTAATCCGCGCAATCTGCGGTTAATATTATACCTCTAAGCTGGTGCAAGCGCGCCGCCGAAGACAAGGTTTAGACCGACTGTGAGTTCCTTGAGCTGTTCTTTTTGTTTTGCAAGCTGAGTTTTGCCTTTACTGGTGATGGAGTAGTAGCGTCTCTTTCGGCCGGAATCCGCCGTCTCCCATTTGCCCTTGATAAGTTTCCTCGCTTCCAGATTGTAGAGCAGCGGATACAGCGTTCCCTTGCCGAGCGTTAGAATATCGCCGCTTCGCTGCTCAATGGCCTGGCTCAATTCGTAGCCGTACATCTGGCCGCGAGAAAGAATCTCCAGAACAACAACTGGGGCGATGCCTTTTAATAACTGACTTTCAAATTTCATTACAGACTCCTTTATTCGTATTGCGTATTGCGTATTGCGTTTATCTTGCTTTGCTTATTATGTTATGCAAACTATGCAATGTCAAGTAAAAAATCTAAAAAATTTCAAATTTTTTTTGGAAATTCCACCGACAGGGCAGATTAGCCCTAATTTGCTTGCAAAATGGCCTCCCGACTCATAAGTACTGTCAAATCCAACACAAAAGCATTGCAGCGGGACCAATACTCAAATCACACGAAAGCTATTTGTAAGGATGTCAAGATTCGACCAGTAAAGAGACACGTCAAAATTGAAAATAGATAAATTGCTGGGCTTCAGCGGCCCCGAAGATGATGGTCAGCAGAATATAAATCGGGGGCAGTGTGGATTTGACATAGGCCGTCCAGCGTTTGTCCTGGAAGTAGTTGAACTCGCACTTGTAGAAGGCATCGAACAGCAGCACCAGCCCGACCAGGAGCCAGCACACGGCTAACTGGCCGGTATCGACGGCCGGCATGTACACAGATGCCGGAGCCCATGTAAAGATGCGTCTCAGGCAGGTGAACGTGTCAGAGAACGCCACACATCTGAAAGGAATCCAGGTAAGCGTCACCAGTAAAAAGTTGAAGAGACCCGCAACCAGGATGAGCGGCCATTTGAGAGCTCGGAGCATACTGTGACTGTGAGAAACATCAGTTTGGCTTCGTTGCGGTCTGAAACGACCGATGACTTTGTGAGCAGCCAGATACAATCCATGCAGGAAACCCCAGAGAACAAAATTCCAGCTGGCGCCGTGCCACAGTCCGCCCAACAGCATGGTAACCATTAGATTGGCGTATGTGCGAATCCGCCCCTTTCGGTTTCCGCCGAGTACAATGTATAAATATTCCTTGAGCCAGGAGGACAGGGACATGTGCCAGGTGCGCCAGAAACGGGCGATGTTGGTCGTAAAATACGGGAAGAAAAAGTTCGTTGAAATCCGAATGCCAAACAGTTTGGCAATACCAATGGCAATGTCACTGTAACCGGAAAAATCGCCATATATCTGGAACGAAAAGAGAATACTGGCAGTCAGAATATGCGCTCCGCTGTACTGGTCCGGGTTTGCGAAAATCGGGTTTATCAATATCCCGATGCTGTCGGCGACGGCGACTTTCTTAAACAGGCCATAGCTTATCTGCTGCAGAGCCCCCATAGTATCGACGGGCCGGGCCCTGGTCACGCCTCGTTTGATTTCACCGATGAGGTGACGCGCCCTTTCAATCGGGCCGGCTACAAGCTGCGGGAAATATGCCACGAAAAGCGCAAATCGCCAAAAGCTGGTCTCGACCGTGGTCTTTCCGCGATATAAATCAATGGTGTAGGACATCGTCTGGAAGGTATAGAATGAAATTCCCACCGGCAAGACGAACTCCCAGCCCTTCGGATAGGGCGGCAGGTCCCACCCCAGGGCCGCGCCAAGCACCTGGGCGTTTTGATAAAAGAAATGTCCGTACTTGAAAAAGGCCAGAATTCCAAGGTTGCCGCACATGCTGAAAGTCACGAGCCACTTATGCCTGTTTTTCGGCCAGTTCAGAAAACCCAGCCCGCAGAAGTAGTCCAGTACAGTTGAAGCCACTATCAAAATTATGTATGCCGGGTTCCAGCACATGTAGAAAAAGTAACTCGAGACAAGCAGGAACAGAACGCGCGGCAGGCCCCGCCCCGAACGGATTGCTCCCAGGGCATAGTAGATGGGCAGAACAATCAGAATGAACATGAGGAAGTCGATGCTGTTAAACCACATGTGTGCTTTTTATCCTTTCCCCGCAAGAAGGAATTAACAGGGCTTTAGCAGAATCTCCCAGACAAGCTCACCCTTGTTACCCGCCCTGTCTGAAACGATAACTTTGAACCGATAAAGCTTCGGCGCTTTAAGAGTTTTCGCCGGCTTAAACGTGATTTTGCTGCCTGTAATTTTACACTTTGCGGTGATGTCCTTGCCGTCCATAAATAAGTGAACAGATTCAACATCTATACCCGAACCTGTGTCACTGTACCGGGCCCAGATAAGCGGACGGTTGTCGGGCGGAAATGCACCGACCCTGTAATCCAGTTTTCCAAGATGGCTGCGAATCTTGGGCGGCGTTTTGTCCTTACCAGTCGAAGTCGCCGGTTTTTGATTGTTCAGAGCAGGTCCTGGCGGCGCGTTTTGCCGAGCCGGCGTCGTCGTCTCTGTCGTTGCTTCACCGGTTACAGTTTGAATTGGCGTCAGAGGTTTTTCACAGATGTGTTTCAGATATTCGGCGAGCATCCGACTCAGCCGCCGGCTTCCGACATGATTGAGATGGTCGAAGTCGGCGTATTCACGGTCAGTGAAGCCATTGTCGCCTCCGTTGTGAAGGTCAAGAAAGCGATAATTTCCGAATTCCTTCTCCAGCGATTTCAACGTTGACATCAGTTTGTCATAATCGTCATTCGGCGTGCCGTCGGCATCCGCGACAGGGGTCCGCATCAGACTGTGGTGCATTGGCGGGACAAAGCAGACCAGCCGAATCCTGGACTGTCCGAGAAAAGCGACCAGCTCCCTGAATTTTTGCAGGCGAGTCTCGTCAAGCTCAAACCGACCGGACTCAAGCGACTCAAGTATCTTCTCAACCTCGTTATGAACGGCTACATCTATGGTCTTGGATTCGGGAAATTCCATAAAGCCCCACTTGCTGATGCCAATCGCCGGCTCGACGTGGAAGTGCACGCGTGCGCGGTCTCCGGTCAAACCATCCAGGAAAATGGATTTCAATTTGGAGCGGTGGGCGAACGCGGCAGAGAGCTTGCTCATCACCCGGTGTGCTCCCAAGTCTAACGCGGCCTTCATACCGGCTTTTGAATGGCCCTTATTAGCAGCAGGATGGTCCGACCAGTAGCCCCTGCTTTTCAGGAATAATTCGTGAACAGGGTCCTGCCAGTATCGATTAAAGATACGGGGCGAGATTCCCCAGACTATTGTGCGCAGGCGGGGAAGTTCGGAAAAGTATTCGTGGGCGAGAAGGTCGGTAAATTCAATCCCGCTGCTGGCCGGCGCAAAGTTGAAGGCCGTAACGCTGGATTCGTCCGATTGGCCGTTGAACAATTCGGGGTCCACACCGTGGCGCGTTCTGGAATCTCCCACGGCAATTGTATCGAGCTGATTCTTAATCCGGTCAAACTGCTGGAATTTCAGCGAATAGTAAAGCGTGTGGTAATGGTCCAGGTCCGGCACACCTCGATACTGCGGAGGGACAAAAAGTAAACTTGCCCGGTCAAGCAAAAGAAAAGCCAGAATCCCGATAGCTACCCAAAGCCACCTTCTCCTCGGCGTCGCAGCTGAGGGCGCCACACCCGGAGCAGGTCCCGGCATGTTGTGAGCATTTAAGTGAGAAGCCATTATAGAAACATTGACAATATAAGAATTTTGTTTTCTTCCAAGATTAAAACCCGATTTTATTTGGGAACAATGTTATTCACACTTGCAGATTTCTTCTCGGAATTAAAGGTTTTGATGAGAGCATTCAATATCCGCGTCAGTGTCTTACTGCCATGGTTGTTGAGATGGTCCATATCGTCGAAATCCGTACCTGCAATTTTATGTTTGCCCTTATTGTTCACGTCCACGAAATAGAAATTGGGATACTTCTTCTCGAAGGCCTTCATTTTCTTCACGAGTTCATCGTAAGCCTCGCGAGTAGTCCCGTCGTCATCGGCGCAGGGCTGTCCCGCAGAGACCGGATGTATCGGCGGGGTGAACGCAAGCAGCTTGACATTTCGCTTTTCGAGCACGCCGATCATCGATTCGAAAGCCCTAACCCGCTTGGCGTCGAACTCGTATCTTCCCCTGCGGAGGCTTCTCCTGGCGTCCTTCTTGTCATCCTCGTCTTCAAAATCGTCGTTCCCAACCCCGTCTTCCACCTCATATCCCAACAGTGTGTTGCTGCCGCCTTTTATCGCGCTCCTCGGCACCAGTTCGGTTACTTTCTGTTTCCACACGCCCCAACCCATTTTGTCTGTACGGTAAGCGCTGCCTCCGCCTCCGCCCCCCCAGTTGTCATAGTACTTGTTGAAGATCCGCGGTGACGTGCCGTAAACAACCCACTCAAGGTTAGGAGCATTATGAAGATAATCCTCGATGATTGTCTTGCAGCGACCCAATCCAGCCCCTGAACTGCTGAAGTTCAGCGCCATCGGGAATTTCCTGTTTTCCTCGCCAATAAAATACCAGGGATTGATACCCGCCTGTCCCCTTGAATCTCCAAAACCAGCTATCTTCAACTGGTATCTCAACTTGATCAGCACTTCTCTGCTATGGCCCAATGGGCCCTGGTCCTTGATGTTATTGCGGTCGATTGGCCTGACGTTCCTATTGATAATGCTGCCGTCGGCGGCGATTTGCAGGGCAATCTCGGTATTTTCCGTGTCGGCCTCTATATAGTATTTCAGTTTTTCGCCGGGAGAGACCCTTTTGTTGATCCTGAAGAAAACGACGTCTCCAACGGATTTCTTTACCGTCTCGGCGATCGGCCCAGGCATGTCTTCGGCTCTAATCTCTCCACCTAATTTTATCAGCGAACCGTCCTCTGCAACGACAAACTCGGTTCGTCTACCGTCGGCACTTTCGGCCTCAACCTCATAAACAACCTTGCCGTCATCGTTATCACGGTCGATATCATCGATATCAAAACCCTTCGTCTCCCGCTCTATCGTAACCCGAACTGCCTGAGGCAATTCAGAAAGCGAAATGTCCCTGGCACCAGCCGTAGAGATAAAAAGGCTGAGGAACAGCAAGAAAGCGATTTTTTGATTGTTTCCGGCAAAACGACTTTTTTCAAGATTCCCGAACATAATATCTCCTATATTAACAACAATTTCCTGTATGTCAAATTCTGCAATAGTGCAGCCGGCAATTAGCTGTTTGGGCCGAATAATCATGGTCCGCTATGTGGCCTGCCGCGACACAGATTCTATTACAGGGCCCTGAGCACAAGTCGCGTGTAAGGGCGTTTGTTACGCATCGAAACGGCAAAGACATCGATTTTCTGCGGCTGGTCATCGGCGGAGTCGTCTGTATAGCGGATGGTTCTGTCGTTAAGCGTAATCGACAGGCGCACACTTTCCAAAGAGATTCGTTCCAGTCTGACATTGAAGAAAGAATACTTGCCCGGCTTAAGCTCAAAGCCGGGGATCCTACCCATAAGGCCCGAATTCCTACTCATAAGATCACCCCGATTGACAGGCTTTTTGCCGAACATGCCCGTCTTGTGAACCTCGTCTGTACAATCCACCCAACGCGTAGGGCCTGCCATCATGTTCGGGCCAAAACGGAAGTTGTAACCTTTGAATCCTTTATAGCCGTCGTGGTCGGAGCCTCTTTCAACCGACTCAAACAATCCCACCCGGATGTCACTCGTTCCGGCCAGACACGTAATGTCATCGTCGAAGCAACTGTCGGGACATTTTAAGCAGTCCTCGCAATCATGGTCGCCGTCGCTCATAAACATATAAGATTTTTGCACCACATCGCCCACCTGGCTAAGACGCTGCCTGGGGATACTCGTTACAAACTGTTCTCTTCCCTTGGGTGTCCACTCCAGGTCGCCGTCGGCGTTGACGAATAGCCTCTCAGGGTCAGAGTCAAGATACCAAACCGTCCCGTCCCAGGTTATTCCGGCTTTACCATCGCCAAAAATATCCACAGCCGGCTGAATGGACGCTTCCATTTTACCGTTGCTAATACTGTTATCGCTCCGCTGAATAGGCGTTTCCGCACATCCAGGACCAAAACAGACAATAAGTATTATGACCAGACAGCTTGTAATTACACCTCGAGTTCGCATCAATATTACTTCCAATCGTCATAGAATACACACGTTCAGTTTTTTGTGCCGAATTTTTCTTTTAGGGCCAAAGCTTCGGGGCAATACCTTTTTCGGCAGCAAAGACAAGAACAGCTCTGCGGATAGTACCCGCTGTGGCCTTCGCCCATCAAGAGAAGTGGCACAGCATGAAGCCTTTGGTTGTAAACCCGTAGTTTTTTACTAGGAGCATAGAAACTACCACCTTCTATTAAATTCAATACACCTTATAACTCATTCTTGTGCAGCAGCCTGTCACCTCGGTTTATTGTCCCAGGAGACAAGCTTCAGTTCGAACGCGTTCCATATGCCCCTGGAACCTTCGCGACCACTCCTGGCGCGGTCGGGATAAGTGTTGTCGGCTGCCTCGTAGATAATAAGGACGTCCGATCCGTCGGTCGAGAACTTGATGAGGCTGGTCGCAACCTCATCATCCTTCAAAACGCTCGTGACCTTTACGTTCTTGGCCTCTAACAGCGAAACAACGCCTTTGCCGGTTCCCTTAACAATAGCCCAAGCACTGGAGCCGGGCAGACCTTCTGTCGGAACAGGATTTGCGCTTACGCTGGGCATCGGGGGCATTCCGCTTACGTGGTCGTGACAGTTACGCGTTTGCTGCTCACTTGGCTCCCAGTGGTTGTGGTACGATTTAACCTCATAAACACCAGCCGGTAGGCCCTTGAGCAGTACCA
>JGI10211J34971_10002347_pt1 | contig 15456 bp, 13 predicted proteins | sample Etolagsediment_FD_34971 | JGI IMG/M metagenome (IMG submission 34971) | reverse complement strand
GGCCTCGGCGGCCGCGACAGGCGTCCGCCGCGAAAGAATCCCGCCTGGACGGGTGTTGAGCATAACGACTTCGGCCTTGACGAGTTTGTTGCCTTCTGCCGCGAAGTCGGCGCCGAACCGCTGATTGTGGTGAATTCCGGCTTTGGCGACGACCACTCCGCCGCCGAGGAGGTCGAATATGCCAACGGCCCAACCGATACGCCTATGGGCAGATGGCGTGCCCTCAACGGCCATCCCGAACCCTACAATGTCAAGTGGTGGGGCATCGGTAACGAAATGTACGGCAAATGGCAGTTGGGACATATGAAACTTGAGCACTACACTCAGAAGCACAATCTGTTCGCCAAGGCGATGCGCAAGGTGGACCCCTCAATCAAACTCGCTGCCGTCGGTGACACAGGGAAATGGTCGAGAGGAATGCTGGGGAGCTGCGCCGATTATATGGACCTGATAAGCGAGCACTTTTATAGGGGAGAACAGGAGTCCGTGATTGAGCACGTGTGGCAGACCGTTGACGCCATCCGCAGCAGGGTCGAGGCCCATTATAGTTACCGCGAAAAAATTGGGTCGCTTAAAGGCAAGAACATCCGCATCTCGCTGGATGAATGGAATTACTGGCACCGGCCTTACGTGTCCGAATATGGCGAGCTCGGCTGCCGTTACACCCTCAAAGACGCCCTGGGCGTTGCTACCGGCCTGCACGAGATGATACGCAGCAGTGATATGATATTTATGGCCAATTACGCCCAGACCGTCAACGTCATCGGCTGTATCAAGACCACCAAGACCGAAGCCGCATTTGCAACTACGGGCCTGACGCTGAAACTTTATCGCAACCACTTTGGCAGTATCCCGGTGACTGTCAGCGGCAATGTCAAACCGCTCGACGTTGTTGCGGCCTGGACCGAGGACCGCAAAGCCGTAACTGTTGCCGTTGTCAATCCCACTGCGCACACGTATGAAATCGCGCTGGACGTCAAGGACGCTCAACTGACCGGCGGTGGACAACGCCGGCAGATTTCCGGCCCAGACGCAATGGCCTACAACGAGCCCGGTAAAGAGCCAAAAGTTGTGATTGAAGAAAAGTCGTTCTCAGGTACCCTGGATAAGTTGAGCGTGCCGCCTCTGAGCATTTGCCTTTATAAGCTGCGGGCCCGCTGAATAGAAAATCAAATATCAAAATGCAAAATGTAAAATTAAGGAAGTCGTTATCCAGCGCGAATCTTCTGCCGGGTGACTCCACAGTTTAAATTTTTGAACTTCACTATTAAGGATGCTACCAACTATGGAATGCAAAAAAGAGCAAAATCTAAAACACTGCAATTGTACGTATCCATGCAGCAAAAAGGGGGTATGCTGTGATTGTATAAGGTCTCATCTGGCTATCAAAGAACTGCCCGGCTGCTGTTTCCCCGATGACGTTGAGAAGACCTACGACCGAAGCTTCCGCGCCTTCGTGAAGGCCTGGAACCTGTAACACAAAACCGATTGAACACACTCACGGGGCATAAAAAAAGGCCGAGCCAAAGTGGGCCCGGCCTATTCGTTCACGCTACTGAATCTTCTATTGCGAAGACGGATTTTCAAGCTCAGCTAATCTTTCAGCACTAACGTTCTCGGTATTTAAGTCGCCATAGATTACCCGGTACTGGTTATCCGAAACCTTCCATCGCAGCAGAACCGAATCAGCATCTTCAACCCGAACTCTGCCACCATAGTACGCAACGTCGTTGTCTTTTCCTACAGGTTTACCAGCCACATACTTTGGTGAGTTTACCAGCTTGCCATGAAACAAAGCTGATGATGCGAGGGTCTCCACGATTTCCAGTCGTTTTTCACTTAGCTCCTCTGTTTGACCACCATGCTTTTTAGTGAATGCTTTGCAGCCTTCAACAATAGCGACCGGCATTGAATTTGGGTATCTCCCATCTGTAAGCTCGGCGAACAATCTCAATCCATCAAGTAATTCCGCTCCTTCTTTAATAGTTACTTTTTGTCCGTCTTTCGGAACGGTGACGTTAGCCAAGAAATAGTCACCAGGCAAGTTTGGCTCAAAAATACTGGGGTCGACCTCTTCGTGCCATTGAAATTGGTCTGCGACTATTGCCCAATCCCCTGACCGCTCGGAAAATACCACAGCCTCATATCGCACTGGTAAATCTGTTTCGATGTCAACCCAGAAACGTACCACCATTTCATCGTTGCGCCGCGGAAGGGGTGGTATTCCAAGGTTGCGGCCTCTAATCTCAACACCCTCAACCTCAATCCCATCGATATTGTCGCGCCCGAGCTGCTTATAATCCAGTGATAAAGCCTGCTTTATCCACTCCCTGGCATCCATACCTTCGTGCCACTGCGGTATCTTCTCATCAGCCAGTAGCTTACAGAAACACTGCCCCCTGTGTTTCGGGGACAAGGGATGGCGAACGATAAACCATATATTCTCAGCAGGAAATATATACCAACTTGACTGCAGCCAATCTTCCCAGTTTTTGCCTCGTTTTCCTCTCTCGGCGCTCTGTTTCTCCAGCCAAAGCTTAAAGTACTCATCTATTTCGATTCCCTGTTTAGGTGACTGTGTACTATCCTTTATTTCTACCCTTGCTACGCTACCCGGCCGCTCACCAAAATCGAACTTATGCACTCTGATTTTGTGGTCTGATGTATCTATACTGACCTCATCGCGACGTGATAAACCACCACCATGATATTCATCTCTTCTGATTCCATACTCTGACGATAGATACACTACCTGTCTATCTATCGCTGAACCAAGCCCTCCTTGTGGTTGGATAACTGTCCGTCGATACACAACCACGGGAATTCTTCCAATTTTTTCCGCAACCTGCCCCCAGAGTACGCCCGCTCCGTCGATCGAACCACCAGACCTGTATACGCCGATAAGCACAGCAATAATTATCACCGCTGCCGCGGCAGGTTTTGTTATTCTGCTTTTCATAATCGTTCTCCATAGAAGGTGTTGCCTTGATGGCATTAGAGTTTTACTAAAACTTTCAGCCGTCTCTTCTGCGATTTTGTGTACGTCCGGCGGGACATCTTCGGAGCCTAAGTTTTTCAGGATTTCTTCAATATTTTCACCGTTCATTTTATCGCTCCCGCTTTGCTAAGGTCGCTAACTTGCTTTTCAAAGTCGCCAGCGCTCTGGCTACATTTGACCTTGCCCCGGCTTCACTACATCTCAATTTCTCAGCAACGTCCTTGTAACTCTGCTGCTCCAGGTATCGCATCACAATTGCCCTTGCCTGTTTGGCTGGAAGCTGTGCTACTGCGAGTCTTACCTTCTCTTCCAACTCGCTCTCGCTGACCTTGTCGCTTGGATCTTTGTCGATACTAACCTGGGCTTGGCTTATTTGACCGTTTCTGCCGATTCTGTTTCGCCACGCCTTCGAATTAGCAGTCAGGGCAATTCTGTAGATGTATGCACCGGCCTTTTTGCTATTGAGTTTCTCAACATTCTGCCAAATCCCCAACAGCGCATATTGCAGCGCTTCAGTAAAAATCTCCCTGTCGCTGGTCAGCTTCCACAGAACCGATGTCAGGAAACCGGTATGCCTGGCTTTTACTTCTCTAAATATCTCCAAACGCCTGGAATACTTCATCTACTCTCGCTTCATTTCTTGCAACAGCCGAATACTTTCAGCTTTCACATAATACTAACCGCCGAGAGCTGAAATTGTGTAAAGCTTTTCCCCCGATTCTGGTTTCTCCCCCCGCTTCCTATCTGCTACCCCCCATTTTTTTGTTTTGCCAAGGCCGATTGCAGGCACTTGCGTGCTTTGGCATCGTCAGGCTTGATTTTAAGTGCCTGGCGATAATGCTTTATCGCATCGGTGATTTTGTTTTGCCTTTCCAGCAAAATCCCCACGTTGCAGTACATTTCCACATCATCAGGCCGGGCCTTGAGCACAATGCGGAACTCTTTGAGCGCCTCATCGATTCTGTCCACCTTCACCAGCGCCAGCCCGAATCGGCCGTGGGCGATTATGTTGTTCGGCCCAAGTTTGATTGCTTTTTTATAGAACTTAATCGCCTCTTCAATTTCCCCCTGCTGCGCCAGCAAATGCGCCAGATTGTTCAGTGCATCCAAATTCTTCGGGTCAAGCCGCCACGCTTTGCGATATTCCGCAATTGCCTCATTGAACTGTTTCAGCTTGGCCAGTGCGACCGCCAGGTTATAGTGACCTTCCCCAAACTTTGGGTCCAGACTAACCGCCTTTCTGTGATGCTTAATTGCATCATCGACCCTGTGAAGCTCGCTTAGAGCATTACCAAGGTTGGTATGAACCTCAACGGAATCCGGTTTGATTTTTAGCGCCTTATTAAAGTGCTCAATTGCATTCTCGGTCCGCCCCACCTCGCCAAGAACGTTGGCATAATTGCTGTGCATAAGCCAGTTACCCCGGGTGACATCAAGCGTATGCCCGAACAAAGTAATGCTGTTTTGCCAGTATCTCAACTGGACCGAGGTTGCGCCAATCGCCGCTGCCAGTACAGCGCCAGCCAACACCGTTAGAACTACTTTTCGATACCGCCATTTCCCAAGCAGCGCGGGCAGTCCCCATGCGATAATAACAAACAATCCCGTCAGCGGGACATAGGTATATCTGTCCGCCCTCGCCTGGACACCCACCTGAACCAAACCAATCACCGGCACAAGGGTGCCGATGTACCAGAGCCATCCCGCAATAGGGAACCTGCGCCATCGAGCTAAATAAACAAAACAGACCGTCGCCAATACGAGCAACACCGCACAGGTAACTACCCTGGCTATTGGCAAACCACCTGCAGGATGCGGGTAAAGCACACCTAATCGGCTGGGCCATATCATCTTCGCAATATAAGTGGCGTAAGAGACGATAGCATTATCAACCCGGCTCTTTAAACCCAGCGCCTCTATCGTAGGTACAGCCCCGCCCCTGCGCTGAACAACGAACGTAATTACGCTTGATACAGCCGAAAACGCAAGAAAGGGCACCTTCTCAAGTACCAAATGTAAAATCGGCACTCGCTGATTACTGCCCTGCGTGTTACTTTCATATAAATCATCTCCGCCAAGCACCTTACTAAACTGTATTCGCTCGAGCGGCCAGTAGTCGAGCAAAAGCAATACAAACGGCAAAGTCACAAGCATCGGTTTGGCCATAAGGCCGAGCAGAAAAAACAGAAGCGTCAGCAAATATCGCACGGGCTTCGGCTTTTCTGCGTAACGCACATAAGCCCACATCGTCAGCAGCCAGAAAAAAGTGCTCAGCACGTCTTTGCGCTCAGCGACCCAGGCAACGGATTCGACGTGCAGAGGGTGCAATCCGAAAACAGCGGCAACGAATCCGCTCGCCCATAACGCTCCGGTCATTCGCTTCAGAACAACGAACAGCAGCAGCGTATTCGCAATATGAAAGAGCACATTGACTATATGATGTGCGCCCGCGTTCGGCCCAAACAACTGATAATCCAGCATATGGGACAGCCACGTCAGCGGATGCCAGTTGCTGGCGTGGCCGGTAGTAAAGGCCCAGCGGACAGCTTGCCGGCCCAGGCCGGACTGCACCTGCCGATTGTTGGTGACATAAGTATCGTCATCGTACTTGATAAATTCATAACTGTGCACCGGCCAATACACGGCGAGAACTGCTACGACCAAAAATATGCAAATCAGAAATGACCGATTTTTATGGAGTGGTTTATTCATTCGTTACAAATCTGTATGGCGCCAAAATTACGCCTGGAACTTTTTGCCGGTCAATCGCTCGTAGCCCTCGATGTATTTGGCGCTGGTCTTTTCCGCGATGTCATCGGGCAGCTCGACGCCGGGTCCGGATTTATCAAAATTGATATCCTCCAGATAGTTGCGGACAAACTGCTTATCGAAGCTTTCCTGGTCCCTGCCGACCTCGTAAATATCGGCGGGCCAAAAGCGCGAAGAGTCCGGCGTCAGGACCTCATCAATCAAGATAATCTTGCCGTCAGCAACTCCCCACTCAAACTTCGTATCGGCCAGGATTATCCCCTTGCTCTCGGCATAGGCGCTGGCCTTTTTGAAAATTTCGATGCTCTTGTCGCGCACATAGCGGGCCTGCTCGGCGCCGATAATTTCCGCGCATCGCTCAAAGCTGATATTCTCATCGTGCGTCCCTCTCTCGGCTTTCGTTGCCGGCGTAAATATTAACTCCGGCAGCTTCTCGCACTGCTTCAGGTCTTCGGGCAGCTTCACGCCGCACACGCTTTGCGTCGCCTGATACTCCCTCCAGCCCGAACCGGCTAAGTATCCTCGCACAACACATTCGACAGGCAGAACTTTGACCTTTTTGACCAACATACTCCGGCCAGCCAGCCGGTCCTCGAAGTCGCAAAACGGTGGCGGGAAATCGCTGACGTCCGCAGTGAGTAAATGATGCTCGACGTCGGCACTTAGAAAGTCGAACCAGAACAGTGAAATCTGCGTCAAGATTACCCCTTTATAAGGTATCCCGTTGGCCATAACCACGTCGAAAGCGCTTATTCTGTCGGTCGCAACTATCAGCAGCTTATCACCAAGCTCGTATATGTCACGCACCTTGCCTCGCATCGGCTCAACTCCCGCTATGTTTGTCTGCAAAACAGCCTCGCCCATAATAATCCCTTCCTTTGCCTCGTTCTCACTTTTCACTTCTCGTTTCTTTCCTGCTCCATTCTCGAATTAACATAGCCAAAAATTTTTTCTCTGACCTTTTCAATATCTGCGGTTTTCGGCAGAAATTCGAAAATCATCTCCAGAAACCCGCGCTGCCTTACCCGCTCCAGTGTCGGGGCAAAATTTATGTCATAGACCCACGCAAGCTGGCAAAGCTTCGCATCATTCCACGTTTGCAATCTGCTGTAATCTACCCGTCGCCCGCGCAAGACGTCTTCAACAACCTGCACCGAGTATCCCGGCTTGTTCGGCAGCTCTATCTCCAACTTAAATCCGTCCGGATTGTCCCTGTATTGCCTGTAATAATCCGTCACCACATAATATATATCAATTTTATCAGCATCACGAATCAATTTCGAAAACAACAAACAGTCACCGTCCAGACCTGCCGGCAATTCTTTTAACCCGTGATATTCAATCGCCTTTTCGATTAATTGTTTTTCCTTCCCCTCAAGCCCATCAAGCACTTTCGCCCGGCGAAGAACGTCCAGGCCCAGCAGACAATGGTTCACGCTCCTTGAGTCGTTATATGTTCTGTACCTGACAAACTGTTCGAACCGCCCAATGTCGTGAAAAAGCGCTGCCACATCAGCTACCCGCTTCTGATTTTCCGAGAGGCGCAGCTTTTCGGCCAGATAGAGCATCTCTTCACAGGTTCGCCGACTGTGCTCTTCCTTCAGCTTTATATTGGCATTTAGAAAGTCATCATCGCCGTAAAACCCAGCAACGTAATCATCAAACCAAGCCCTGAGTTTCTCTAATTGCTCCTGCCCCATAACTGCTTTGCTTCCCAAACAAAAAGCCGTTTCATCACCTAATTTATAACAGCTTTTAAGAAAAATTCCAGTTCCATATTCAAAAACAACTTCCCTTAAGGTACAATCACTGCCTAATAGCTAAAGAGTGAAAAACCGGCCAAGTTAACGGAAATCCAAGAAAGGGGAAAAATATGCCCACTGTCAAAGATATCACAGTGAAAAAACCCTCGGAAGAGGAAATTTCAACCTGCAAGAGCTGGCCTATCTGGGCCTGTGGGCCGAGTACTTTCGATTGGGCCTATACCGAGAAGGAAACCTGTCTTCTGCTTGAAGGCAAGGTAACGGTAACGGACGGTAAAGACTCGGTAAGTTTCGGTCCAGGCGACCTTGTTGTTTTCCCGGAGGACCTCGAGTGCACCTGGCAGGTCCAGGAATCTGTAAGAAAGCACTATAACTTCGGTTAAAAAGCCAAAAACGGTCTTGACGTGTCAATAGATTTGTGAATTCCGGCCCGATTTCCTGGAAAGGTGTAAGTTCTTGTCAATGAAAGGTTTAGAGCAAATAGTGGTCTGAAAAGGGGTCGGTGTGTCACTTTTTGTAAAAAAAGTGAAAAATTTTGAAAAAAGTGCTTGCAAAAGTAAGGGAGTGAGATATAATGATTAATGAATATAGTTCTTTTCTTCTTTAATAACGTCTTGGTTTGGTGAGACGGCTGTGATACTTTATAAGTTTGCAGTATATTCTTTAATGTAAGGCCGTCTTAAAAAGGCTGAAGTTATTTAACTTCAGCCTTTTCTTTTGCGCACTACAGCAGCTAAATCCGCTTGCTGCCGAGCAAATCGGGCAGTGTCAGATTCCGGCAAGTGGGCCCGGCCAGCCATTAGAAGCTGCGCCGAGAGAACTGTTTATTCTGCGACAAATGCGGTCCCGGGCACAGCAAAGAGCCGGTGCAACCGGAAAAGTTTTTCCGGTATCAAGTCCGACCTTGACAAGCAGCTTTATTTTGTATAGTATAGTTTGAGTTTCTGATGAGCCGGTTACCAAGGGCGTCGAAGGCGGCGGTTTTTGTAACCTGCTCGCAGGCTTTGTGGAAAAACAGGGACCAATCGAATGAAGGAAGAAGCTCTGCAGCAAATCGAGCAGACAGTAGGTTACAAATTTTCTAACCGCAGTCTTTTAGCCAAGGCATTGACACATTCCTCCAGCGTTGACAATCGTCTTTTAAGTAATGAACGGCTGGAATTTCTTGGCGATTCTGTTTTGGCTGTGGTCATTTGCCAGACTCTTTTCGAGCGGTTTCCCGCCTATCTGGAAGGTGACTTAACGAAGATAAAGAGTATGCTTGTTTCCCGCAGGAGCTGTGCCCGAGTTGCCAAGCAGCTTGGTCTGCAAAAGTACTTAAGGGTCGGCAAAGGTATGGTCGGCAGCAGGGCTTTGTCAGGTTCTCTTATAGCCGGTCTATTGGAGGCCATTATCGCAGTGATTTATATCGACGGCGGCTTTGACGCCGCCCACAATTTTGTTCTAAGGGCTTTTGCTTCCTTAATCGACCAGGCAGAAACGGAAAAAGCACAGGGCAACTTCAAATCCTTACTGCAACAATATGCTCAGCAGCAGTTTAATGCGGCACCTATTTATGAGCTGCTCGATGAAAAAGGGCCCGACCACAACAAATGTTTCGAGTCGGAAGCGGTTATTGACAAGCGTCACTTCGTAAGTGCGTGGGGGATAAACAAGAAAGAAGCAGAGCAAAAAGCCGCTTTCAATGCGCTCGTCGAATTAGGTGTTCTTGAGGACACTTTGCCGGATGCCGACGATTAGAGTTCCTGTTGGGCCTAAAGCCCCTGGGTATCACTCTGTAATCAGCCACGCCAAAGCGTATAAGGCCAATATAATTAAGGTTATGAGAACAACAATTGACGCAAATAAAATCCCTGCCTCTTTGATAAAATTGGCCGGTGTAATTGTCCGTAGTTTCATCGCTTTGTAGATTAGGGCAATCGAGGCGGCCAATGGCAGCATCCACAGCATTAAGGCCGGGTTTGTCCAGATTGTCTGCGGGGCGGTAAAGGTTGCTGTCAGCAGAAAATCGGCTATCGGCATTTTAACCTCCGGATGTTTGTGTGCCTCTCAGATAAGCTAAATAAATGGCGTTAACAATGCACAAAAGGTTCAGCAACCCGGCGGTACTTGTGTAAATCTGACCGATTTCGTTTGGCCAGGCATAGACGGTATAAGCACCGCCGGCGGTCAAATGCGCCAGCACCGCCACCATTGGAGAAACCATAATTTGTGCCGCATACACATACCACGGCGTCGCTCCGACCGTGTCAATTACGCCGATTGAGCCGATATAGAGCCCTGCGCAGAAAGTTGAGACAATAGTTGCGAATATAATTACGGCCCGTTTTTTTTCTTTCAGAACATAATGTCCCGCACCCGGTACGAACCAGGCAAGCAGTCCCACAGTCAGCGAGAGCAGCAGGTGGTCTCCTTTTGAAGACTCCGTCATTACAATGTCTCCTTAGATTCTGCCGGCGCATTGGCATCTGTGGGTTTATCTTCCTCGACTAACCTAAAGTTCATACGTTTTAATATGTTTTCAGGATTAAAGTGCACCGGCGCCAGATTCTGGGACTGAATAATGTCCTCTTTATAGATTTGCAGGAACTTGATTTTTTCGTAATCGTCGCGACTAAGCCGTTTAACTGAGAGACTCTTTAAGCAATAGTAACTCATATCCGGCTTGAATTGCATAATAAAAGGCGCGGTCTCAAGACTGTTACTATCCTGCGGCACAAGCGCATAAAGCCGGTCCACAAGCTCAGCATTTTTTTCGACCTCATCAACTAATAAGCGCCCGGTCGGACTACCCATACTCCGCACAGTCCAGAAGCCTATTGCCTGCCTTGAGAATCTCATCAGGCCTGTCAAGTTTTGCAGCGTGAATACATTAGGCTCGGTTTCGTCCTGCTTGTCTTGTTGGTAAAGCTCGTTGAATTTATCAATGGCACCCTCCCAGCCGTCCTTTACCACCTGCTTAACAAAGTCCCCTGCTTTAGTTTTAGCGGTATCCATTGCAGCAAGTTTCTTTAAGTCTTCGGCCACTTTTTCTCTTACGGAATAGACATCCTGGATTTTGGAAGACTCTTCGGTGCGGTTGGGGTCGAGGTCGGTTGTCTGGTTTGGGTCCTGCTCAAGTTCAAGTGTGCTCTTGCTGTAGGTATGATTTATGCTTTCCGGGACGAAAGGTTTTTTAGCTTCTGTAACGCGGACGACGGCCATTATTCGTCCGAGCGCATCTTTCAATGGGCCGATGTTTTCGTACATTTTCGGCTTTGCCGTATCATAGGGCCCAAGTTCGCTGGCCCCCAGCTCATCTATCGAGAATACAATCTTAGGTAAAGCCACCACATTAAGGAATCTGGGGGGGCTATGTCCGTGGCCATCTACGTACAGTCCTCCGAGGTAGTCGTCCGTCTGTATATCAGTTGCACTGAGCAGACCTGTCCGGCCCACATACACCTCGATTTTATGTTCTTTAGTCAGCTGGTCGGCGGCGGTTTTGTAATCACCGGCCAATTGCCTGAACTTGTCGGAACTGAGATTTTCAGGCTCTATATCTTCCAAACCGGCCGCGGTAAGTGTCTTGGCTTCCTGGAGAATCGTATTTGCCTTTGAATTTATTTTTTTCTTCAGAAGGAAGTTTGAAATAGTGCTTGCCACCTCGACATAGCTTTTAGTTCGTTCAACCAGTGCTGAATTTGGGTCGTTTGGGTCCGATGGTACAGACTCAGTAAATTCTTTCCTGTGCTTTTCGTGATATTCTTCAGCATCTTCCTCCGTAGGCGGTGTTACTACAGCCGAGACATCATCAAGCTTAACCGCGATGTATTCAAGCTGAACTCTGTCGGGGAGTTTATACCCAAAACCGTAGGGGTTTTTATCGTTTACGTCGCCGGCGGAGAATGCCCTGTATTTTTCGAAATGTTCAGACATTTTTTCTTCGCTCGGCTGGTCCTGAGTTTCGGCAAACACAGAGGAACCAAATTTTACAAATTCAACATCAACTACTTCCTGCTCCCAGCTTACGTCATGCATTATCTGTGAGCTTGTAACGTCTTCGCTCATGCAAATCATCCGGTTATACTCCAGTACGGCCAGCAATTTACCGAACGTTGTCAGTATCTCTTTCTCTGCGATTCTCTGCCGGCTTATTAGCGACCTGATTAGCTGTGAGTATGTCGCACCGTCAAACAGGAGTGGTATTGCTTTTCCAAGCTGCTCGCCTGCGTGCTCGTTTGATACCCTTACTCCCGCAAGCTGCGCTTCATTTTCCAGCAGCAGCCAGTATATGCCGCTTCCCATCGAGCGTTTGTAAATATCGTTGATTTGTTTATCGCTGACGGTGTATTCGTTTAGTCTTATCAATCTTTTTATGTGCTGGATTAATTGCGGTGAAGTTCTTCGCTCGGCAAACAGCAGTTCGCTCATCAGAACCGCGCCCAGGTCCTGCGCGCGAAGCAGCGGCGCGGGGATGTTTTTCAGCAAAACATCTGCGCGGAGCATCTTTAAGGTTTCCAGCTCTCGCCGGGCCAAATGTATGTCATAGTTTGTTATTTTCCTGTTATTTCCGAAGTAGGCGATTGTCTTGCGCAGCCCCTTTTTTCTCATACTAAACTGTCGGATGTACGCTCCTCCGATAAAGCCGAACATCGTAACGATGAACACAACAGCCATCACCTTCACGTTATTTCTGCGAAGCCATTTTACTAAATTCATATTTATACCCTGAATTTATTTCAAAATTGCCCTTTCTACCGAGCTTTTAAGGTTCTAAAGTATATGTAACTTCCTGAGCTTTGCAAGAAAAATAGCACTTTATAAGAATGGTTGCAGGCGATGGCCGGCGGGTTCGGCTTTTTCGGTAGTCTGCAAAATGGGCTTCTTACAAATGGTTTGAACTTTTCCGGCGGCAACTTTATTATATAAGCACAAATGATGGACGAACAGAAGAGATACCGAAAATCAGCTCAGGGATTTGCTGATGCGTGCGGTTGCCTGGTTGGGGGCGTTAACTCACCGGTAAGGGCGTATGGAGGAACGGGATTAGAGCCGCTTTTTATTGAGCGTGCGAGCGGCTCAAAAATCTACGATGTTGACGGCAATGAGTATATTGATTACGTTTGTTCCTGGGGGCCGATGATACTTGGGCACGCACACCCGAAGATATTGAAAGCCATTGAGGGTGCGGCGCAAAAAGGGACATCGTTCGGAGCGCCGACATTAGCTGAGACTGAGCTGGCTGAAAGAATAGTTGCGGCCTTTGACTCCATCGCTAAGGTTCGTCTCGTGAGCAGCGGCACCGAAGCGGTAATGACGGCCATCCGGCTGGCTCGTGGGTATGCGAAAAAGGATTTGATAGTCAAGGCGGCGGGCTGTTATCACGGCCACAGCGATTCACTACTTGTTGGGTCAGGTTCCGGCCTTGCTGAAATCGCGACTGCTTCAAGCGCCGGTGTCCCCGCTTCATTTGCCAAACTGACCGTTGTAATACCCTATAATGATATGGATGCGGCGGGAGCGGCTTTTCAAATGCACAAAGGGGAAATCGCAGCGGTATTGGTTGAGCCGGTGGCTGCGAATATGGGTGTGGTGCCGCCGGTTGATGGCTACCTCCGGAGACTTCGGGAATTATGCGACCGAAACGGAGCTCTTTTGATATTTGACGAAGTGATAACCGGCTTTCGCCTGGGCCTCGGCGGGGCGCAAGAGCTTTTCGGGGTAAATGCTGATATTACCTGTCTTGGCAAAATCATAGGCGGGGGCCTACCGGCAGCGGCTCTGGGCGGACGAGCTGATATTATGGATATGTTGGCTCCAATTGGCCCCGTGTATCAGGCAGGCACGCTCAGCGGCAACCCGATAGCCACGGCAGCAGCTAATGCAACGCTGGAGGTATTGGCCAAAGACGACTGCTATCAAAAGCTCGAATCTTCAGGAGCCCTGCTGGAAGCGGGTCTGGCTGGAGCGGCCAGAGAGGCAGGTGTGCCCGTTACAATCAATCGGGTCGGCTCGCTTATGAGCTGTTTCTTTACTGAAAAAAAAGTGAGGAATTTCGCCGATGTTCAGTCAACCAATATAAAGCAATTCAAAAGATTCTTTGCAGAAATGTTGCGTCAGGGTATTTACCTCGCTCCAAGCGCTTACGAAGCAATGTTTGTTTCGCTGGCCCATACGGAAGCGGATATCCAAAAGACCATCGAAGCGGCTAACAACAGCTTCCAGAAGATTAGAGATGAGAAATAAAGCTGTGAAAAGAGACGCTGTGCCCCCGTGCCCTGCTGGCGGCGGCATCCGACCTCGGATAAATTGCTTGCACTTGCAGCAGGGGTAAAACATAATAGTCAGTGGAGAAAAAAAGGGACTATACATAAACACTAAATTTAGGAGATTAAGAGATGAACGAAGACCAGGCCAAACAAAACAATTTGGTTGAGACGACGGATTGTCTCGAAGCGGTCGGAGTGTTCAGGGGATGGAAAAACTTTCTGTTCATAATAATAATACTCTGTCTCATATTGCTTCAGTCGTCTTTCTGGCTTGTAAACAGCGGTTATGTTAAAGCCGAGGGCAGCATCAAAAGCGATAAGGAGGTTGTTGTGGGTGAGGATAAGGAGCAGGTTGGCAAGGCGCCAAAGGAAGCGGCCGAGGAGCCAAACCAGCCGGTCGAGGGAGCAGTGCAGGAGCAGCAAAAGGCCGGCCCTCTTTTCGGCCTAAAATTCAAACACCTGGCCTGGCTCATCCGCTTCGTTAACTTTGTGGTTGTGCCGGCGGCAGTACTTTATTGCCTGACAATACTGTTCACCTTAAAGGTTTCGCTGCTTGGCCGGCTCGGCGGGATAAACCATATCTGTCGAGCATTTTTCCTCTCGCTGGTTATGGTTGTTTTGCTTTTGCCGTGGCAGTTGGTTTTTGGCGGAGTGGTCGCCGGGGCGATGTACACACCTGGCGAGTTACTAAGCGCCTGTGCGGGGAATACGGGGGGCATATTCGAAGCAACACTTTACTATTTGCGGTTTACCGGTTACTGGGTGCTTGTAATGTTAGTGCTTATCCTCTCGCAGCACCGCAGTTGCCGGTGGACGAAGGCGACACTTCGCCGGCTGGAGGTAATATAAAAAATGCCCGATGAGAAGATTGGTTTTATCGGCACGGGGATTATGGGCAGGCCCATGGTTTCCAACCTGCTGAAGGCAGGATACTCGGTAACCGTTCACAATCGCACGAAATCAAGGGCCCAAGAGGTTCTTTCAGAAGGCGCAAGCTGGGCTGACACTCCAGCGGAAGTCGCAAAAAACAGTGACATTGTAATAACCTGTGTTCCCGACACGCCGGACGTAAGGCAAGTGCTTGTTGGGGAAAACGGTGTTATCGAAGCAGCAAGGGCAGGTCTTATCTGCGTCGATATGAGCACAATTTCGCCTTCTGCGACGAAGGAAATGGGGGCTGAGCTGTCGGCCAAAGGTGTTACCTTAATTGATGCACCGATAAGCGGGGGTGAAATCGGAGCGATAGAAGGCAAGCTTTCGATAATGATGGGCGGTCCGAGAGATATGGTGGAAAAGGTCCGTCCCATTATGGAAGTGATGGGTCGAACGGTTACGCACTGCGGGCCGTTAGGCTCAGGGCAGATGACCAAATTAGCCAACCAGGTTATGGTTATCCACACGATAATGAGCATTGCTGAAGGTCTTGCTTTTGCCGAAAAGGCGGGACTGGATTTGAAAACAACGTGGGATGTTACTTCGGCGGGCGCTGCGGCAAGTCACTCACTCAAAGTACTTGGGCCGAAGATAATTGCGGGGGATTTGAAGCCGGCCTTTATGGTGGATTTGCAGCAGAAGGATTTACGGCTCGTTCTTGAGTGCGCCGACCAGATGAAGCAGCCTTTGCCTGGGGCGGCTTTGGCCCACCAGTTGTTAGCGGTCCTGCAGGCCTGGGGAC
>JGI10211J34971_10002345_pt1 | contig 15464 bp, 13 predicted proteins | sample Etolagsediment_FD_34971 | JGI IMG/M metagenome (IMG submission 34971) | reverse complement strand
AAACTAAATATTATATAAAAAACACTAATAAATTTAATATAAATAAGAAAAAATGGGGTTATTTGAATAAGTATTTTAAAGCTTAATTATTTCTTAATGGAGCCAGCAGACATGATAAATTTAGAAGCGTCCTCAAAATTCATATCTAAGTAAATAACATCTTTTTCAGGAACCATTAATAAAAAGCCACTAGTAGGATTGGGTGTTGTTGGAACAAAAATATTAATCATTTTCTCCCCTATTTTGTCAGAAATCTCGCCTTTGTTGACACTAGTAGCAAAACCAATCGAGTAAATACCTTTTCTAGGATACTCTATTAATGCAATTTTTTTTTCGTTATTATCGTCAGAAGCAAAACTTTTAGTCAACTGTGTCAAACCTTTATAGATCGTTTTTAAAACAGGAATCTTTTCAAAGATTTTGTCACTAAAGTTAACAAAGAATCTACCCACAAAAGTAACAGAAAACATACCAATTAAGGTTATTAGTATAATTGTAGTTAATATCTCTAATCCAGGTATTTCAAATGGTAAATATTGATTTGGATTAATGCTCTTAGGTAATAGATCTGAAAATACTTTTTCAATAAATATTGTAAGATAGATTGTGATACCAACGGGTATTAAAACCACAATACCTGCAAAAAAATAATTTCTTAATTTGGTAATTATTGATTTTTTTGGTTTTGAATCATTCATTAAATTGTATTACCAGCTGAATAAACAATAAATGCTAAGATTAATACTAATAAAACAATTAAAACTTTGTTATCTAGGTTCATTATAATTTGATTAAGTTAATTGAATCAAATTATACAATAATATATCAATATCATCAATTATAATGAAAAGACGTGAATTTATTAAATATTTAGGCTGTGGTTGTTGCTCTGTAATTCTCCCCTCTTGCACATCAACACCAATTACAAATAGAAAGCAGCTAAAAATATATCCTGAATCAGTGATAAATGCTAACGCTGTTAAAGCTTATGAGCAATTTAAAAAAAAAGCTAAACTAAGCAAAGATATCAAGACCTTAAATATGATTAAAAGGATTGGCGGAAAGATGGAAAAAGCCATTTCTTATTACTTTAAAAGCAAAAACCTCAAGGATCCGACTATTAATTTTAAGTGGGAATATGTTTTAGTTGATGATGACAAAACTTTAAATGCATGGTGTATGCCTGGAGGCAAAATTGCAGTTTATACAGGTATATTAAAAGTCACAAAAAATGAAGATGGTCTTGCTAATGTGATGGGTCATGAGATTGCTCATGCCGTTGCCAAACACTCCGTAGAAAGAGCAAGCGCAGCTATGGCTCTTAATGTTGGTACAGCAGTTATAGATATATTCACTGGGGGAGCTATAAGCAGAACAAGAAATACTGTTGGAAGAAACACAGGTGTTGATGTTCTTCAAGTTGGTATCTTTAATCCATTTACAAGAAACCAAGAAAGTGAAGCTGATTACTTAGGATTGGCTTTTGCGTCTTTAACTGGTTATAATCTCTATGAGGGAGCTGAATTATGGAAAAGAATGAAAGAAGAAATGAAAGGGAAAGAAATACCTCAGTTTTTAAGCACACACCCCTCACCCACGAATAGAATTAGACAGATAAGAAACTGGATACCTCAAATAAGGACGCAGTTCCCAACAATGAAAAATATTTAATTTGATTTAATTTTTTTAAAAGTTTCATCCAAACACTGATCACAATAAACCTTTTTTTTATTTTGATAGTCTTTAATTGAAATTTTGACTGATTTTTTACATTTTAAACATTTAGAATAATAAAACATAAAAAAATAATTAATGGTGAGCCCTGCAAGATTCGAACTTGCGACCCAATCCTTAAAAGGGATTTGCTCTACCGACTGAGCTAAGGGCCCACACTACGGCAAAAGATGCCAAAGGTTCATTTATTAAAAATTAACCTATAACACAAGACTTAATTAATAATTAAGAAGATTAAAATACTGTTTATAAAATTCATTAAATTTACCATTTTTAATAGATTCTCTAATTTTCAACATTAGATCTTGATAGAAAGCAATATTATGCCAGGTAATTAAAGTAGATGCCAATATTTCATTACAATTTAAAAGATGGTTCAAATAATTCCTTGAATATAAATTTGAAGCAGGACAATTAACATTCGTGTCTAATGGACTATCATCATTTGTATATTTTGAGTTTCTTAAATTAATTTTACCATTCCAAGTAAATGCAAGTCCGTTTCTAGCGGTTCTTGTGGGCAATACACAGTCGAACATATCAATTCCCCTTTTGACAGCGCCTATCAAATCACCCGGTGTTCCTGTTCCCATTAAATATCTAGGTTTATTTTTGTCCATAAACGGAGTTATTTCTTCTACAGTTTCAAACATTTCATCTTGTGACTCCCCTACTGCTAAGCCACCTAATGAATAACCATCAAAATTTATATCTAATAATTCTGATAAACACTCTTTTCTTAAATCATTAAAGACACCTCCTTGAACTATGCCAAAGAGCATTTTTTCGGAGTTTAATCCAAATTCTTTTTTTGATCTATTGGCCCATCGCATAGAAAGATTCATAGAGTCTCTAATTCTATCTTTATCTTTTGTGTATTCAGGGCATTCATCAAAAACCATTAAAATATCGGAGTTCAGTTTTTTTTGAATATCAATGCTTATTTCAGGTGATATAAAAATTTTTTTTCCATCTATGTGAGAGTTAAATATAGCTCCATCCTCATTAATTTTTGTATTTTTGGACAAAGACATTACTTGAAAGCCACCTGAATCTGTTAAGATAGGTTTGTTGAAGTTCATAAACTTATGCAATCCACCCAGTCTTTCAATTCTTTCAGTCCCAGGCCTCAAATATAAATGATATGTGTTACAAAGAATAATTTGTGAATTTGTCTGATTGATTTGATCTACAGTTAATGCCTTTACCGTTGCAGCTGTTCCAACGGGCATGAAGGTAGGTGTATCTATTATTCCTCTTTTGAGCTTTATTTGTCCTAATCGTGCACCACTGTCTTCATTTAATAATGAAAACTTTGAGGTCATTATTATTCAACAATAATTTTTTCTATAATATCTGGATTATCTACTGAACCTGAACCTGGATCACCTTTTTTAATTTGATCAACAAACTCCATACCTGAAATTACTTTTCCAAAAACTGTATATTGTCTGTCAAGATGAGGATGAGTGTCAAAACAAATAAAAAATTGACTGTTCGCACTATTTGGATTTTGTGAACGAGCCATTGATAAAATTCCTCTTTCGTGTGGGACATTGCTAAATTCAGCTTCCAAGTCGGGTAAATCAGAACCACCTGTTCCAGCCATGCCTGGATTAAAGTTGTTAGTTGTGTTGCCATGCTGCACATCACCTGTTTGGGCCATAAAACCATCAATTACTCTATGAAAAGCTACACCGTCATACTTACCTTGTTTACTTAGTTCTAGGATTCTCTTTACGTGATTGGGAGCTACATCATTAAATAGCTCTATTTTTACATCTCCATATTTAAGTTTAATAGTAATTTTTGGATTTTCCATGACATTTCCTTTTGTTGAGAATAAAAAAAAAAGAAAAAAAATTAATATGCTTTTTTTTAAATTCATTATTTAAATTTCTTTTTTAAATACATTAATGCAGGCTTTGGTGCAAATTGAGATACATTTCCTTTTAATGATGCAATTTCTTTTACCATTCTTGAAGATATAGCTTGGTTTTCAATATCAGCTGTTAAAAAAATAGTCTGAATATTTTTATCTAACTTGCTATTCATCCCAGATAATTGAAATTCATATTCAAAATCTGCTACCACTCTAAGACCTCTGATAATTATAGATGCATTAATTTTTTTACAATAATTAACTGTAAGCATATCAAAGCTCACAACTTTAATTTTGTCTTTTGTCTGTTTGGGTAATGAGCTTATGGTTTTTTTAACAATATCAATTCTATCTTTTAAACTAAATAAGCATTTTTTTTCTTTATTATTTGCGACACCCACATAAATATGGTCAACAATTTTTGAAGCCCTTTTGATAATATCTAAATGACCAAAAGTTATTGGATCAAATGTACCTGGATATAAGGCCGTTTTTTTATTCATTTTCATCCGTTAGTCTCACAGCCGTAACTACTTTTTCATTGCTGTCTGTTTTAAAAATTCTTACGCCCTGTGTATTTCTTCCAGCAACTCTTATTTCACTCACTTTTACTCTAATCATTTGGCCTTTGTTTGTGACAAGCATAATGTCATCCTCGGAATTAATTGGAAATGATGCAGCAACATTACCATTTCTTTCAGAGGTTGAGATATTGATAATACCTTGACCGCCTCTTCCAGTTTCTCTGTAGTCATAAGAAGAAGATCTTTTTCCATAACCATTTTCAGTTATAGTTAGTATGAATTCTTCTTTTGATTTCATTTCATCTTTGTTTGAAGATATTAAATTTTGACTTAGCACTGACAATGAGATTACTTTATCATTATTTTTTAAACTAATTCCTTTTACCCCTTTCGAACCTCTTCCTTTGAATAATCTAATTTTTTCACTATTTACTCTTAAACTTTTACCTAAATATGAGTTGATCATGATGTCCTCTTTGGCTTTCAAAAGCTTTACGGATACAATTTCATCGCCTTTGTCTAATTTCATTGCAATTTTACCATTTGATTGAATATTTTTAAAATCTTCTAAATTGTTTTTTCTAATTTTTCCAAGCTTTGTTATAAAAACAATATTTAATTTAGACCATTCTTCCTCATTTTCAGGCAACGGCATAATTGACGATAGGTAAGTGTCATTTTCAATTGGTAAAATATTATGAATTGATTTTCCTTTTGATTGATTTGAACCCTCAGGTATTTTCCAGGTTTTTAATTTGTAAACTATTCCTTTATTTGAAAAAAAAAGAACTGGCGTTAAAGTGTTTGCTGAGAATAATTGGGTTACAAAGTCCTCTTCTCTTGTAACAATACCAATTTTTCCTCTACCACCTCTTTTTTGTGATTTTATTGTCGTTATAGGGACTCTTTTTATGTATCCTTTGTTTGTAAAGGTCACTACGACCTGTTCTTTTTGAATAACATCTTCAATTTCAACCGAAGTAACTTCCGTTACTATCTTTGTTTTCCTTGGAGTCGCAAATTTAGATTTAATTTGAAGTAATTCATTTTTAATTAATAAAATTAATTCCTTTTTTTCATTTAATATTTTTTTTAAATAAACAATAAGATCATAAAGCTCATCCAATTCTTTATTAACTTCCTCGTGACCTATGGCTGTAAGTTTTTGAAGCCTTAAATCTAAGATAGCTTTGACTTGATAATCTGATAATTGATATTCAATAATTTGATCTAATTCATTAATTTTAAGTATTTTAGAACTTAATTTTGATTTTTTGAAACTCCATTTTTTCTTTAGTAACTCTATTTTTGCATCATTAGGATTCTTTGAATTTCTAATAATTGAAATAATTTCATCAATATTCTCTATTGCGATAAACAGGCCAATTAAAATGTGAGACCTGTCTTTAGCTTTTTTTAGATCAAATAAAGTTCTTTTTATTATAGTTTTTTCACGAAATTTTATAAAGATCTCAATAAATTGTTTTAAGTTTAAAAGTTCAGGTTTGCTTTCATTAATGGCTAAAGTATTAAAACCAAAAGAACTTTCTAAAGGTGAAAATTTATATAACTGATTAATTATAATTTCATGATTAATATTTTTTTTTAATTCTATTACAATTCTGACACCTTCTTTGTTTGTTTCGTCCCTTAAATCTGAAATACCTTCTAACTTTTTATCTCTAATTAATAGGGCAATTTTTTCTATTAAAGCTGTCTTGTTAACTTGATAAGGAACGGATTTTATAATTATCGCTTTTTTATCTTTAGTAACGTCTTCAATAGCTATTTCTCCTCTCAATTTAATCGAGCCTCTGCCCTTTTCGTATCCATTAACAATTTCATTTTTACCCAAAATGATACCTCCAGTTGGAAAATCAGGTCCAGGTATTTTTTTCATTAAATCAGCGATTGAGATTTTATTATTATCTAGATAAGCTAACGTGCCATCAATTACCTCACCCAAATTATGTGGCGGAATATTAGTGGCCATTCCAACCGCTATACCACCAGCTCCATTTACTAATAAATTTGGAAATTGCGCAGGTAAAACAACCGGTTCTGTTTCAGTATCATCATAGTTATTTTGAAAATTAACAGTATTTTTATCAATGTCAGAAACAAGATACTCAGAAATTTTTGCGAGTTTAGTTTCTGTATANCGCATAGCTGCAGCACGATCTCCGTCAAGAGAACCAAAGTTTCCTTGCCCATCAAGTAATTTAGAATTCATTGAAAAGTCTTGTGCCAAACGAACCAAAGCATCGTAAACCGCTTGATCACCATGAGGATGGTACTTACCGATAACGTCCCCTACCACTCTTGCAGATTTTCTGAATTGTTTTGACCAGTCATATCCGCCTTTGTACATCGCGTATATAATTCTTCTATGGACAGGCTTTAAACCATCTCTGGCATCAGGTAATGCCCTTGATACAATCACACTCATCGCATACGACAAGTATGAATCTTTCATTTCTTCACTAATATTTCTATTACCGAACTTTTTTTCAGACATTAAAAACTAATTAGAAAGGGACTTCATCGTCTAAATCATTAGATGAAATATTGTTATCAGAAGGTAAAGAACTGTTGTCTTGATTCATAGAATTGTCTTCGATTTTACTAGATGAAGAAGAACCCGCTCCAAGCATTGTAAGTGTTGAATTGTAGCCTTGTAACACAATTTGAGTACTATATTTTTCTTGTCCACTATTATCCGTATACTTAGTAGTTTGAATTTGACCTTCTATGTATACTTGAGCGCCTTTTTTTAAATACTGCTGAACAACATTTACTAAGCCCTCATTAAAAATTACTATTCTATGCCATTCTGTTTTTTCTTTTTTTTCTCCGGTATTTTTATCTTTCCATGTATCAGAGGTTGCAAGACTTAACCTGGCAACATTTTTACCATTGGACATTTGCTTGATCTCTGGATCATTTCCCAATCTACCAATTAAAAATACTTTATTTAAACTTCCGGCCATAAATTTCTGATTTAATTCATAAGTAATTTAACATATATCAAGCACATATTTAACTAATTAATAATAAAAACATCAACAGCATGCTTAAAAATATAGTAGTAAAAGGCGCAAAAGAGCACAATCTTAAAAACATATCTGTTGAGATACCTAGAGATAAACTCGTCATCATAACAGGGCTGTCTGGATCAGGAAAATCATCATTAGCATTTGATACAATTTATGCTGAAGGTCAAAGGCGCTACGTTGAAAGCTTATCAGCTTACGCAAGACAATTTTTGGATAAAATGAAAAAACCTAACGTAGATTTAATAGAAGGTTTGTCACCAGCTATATCAATAGAGCAAAAAACAACCTCAAAAAATCCAAGATCAATCGTTGCAACTGTTACTGAAATTTATGATTATATGAGAGTCTTATTTGCAAGAGTTGGTGTGCCCTATTCACCTTTCACTGGAAAAGAGATTAAGTCGCAAACTGTTTCAGAAATCGTAGATAAGATTTTAGACTTACCAAAACCGTCGAGGATTACTTTATTTTCTCCAATAGTAAGAGGTAGAAAAGGTGAGTATAAAAAAGAATTTGCAGGTTTAAAAAAACAAGGTTTTGAAAAATTAAGAATTAATGGTGAGGTTTATGAAATTGACGATGCACCAACTTTAAACAAAAAACTTAAACACAATATTGATGTATTAGTAGATAAATTTTTAAATAAAAAAGAGGAAATTAAAAGAATTTCAGAGAGTGTTGAAGTAGCATTAAAATTATCAGATGGTTTAATATATATTGATTATAAAAATGAAAACCTTCCAAAAGAACATCAAAAAATAGAAAAGTTAACTTTTTCATCTAAATTTGCATGTCCAGAAAGTGGTTTTACAATTGAGGAAATTGAACCAAGACTATTTTCTTTTAACTCACCATTCGGAGCTTGCACTGAATGTGATGGCCTTGGTGTAGATTTATTTGTTGACCCAAAACTAGTTGTTCCAAATGAAAAAATTTCATTAGCTGATGGATGCATTAAACCATGGTCAAATAGTACATCGTTATATTATGCTCAAACTTTATCTTCTATTGCAAAACATTATAAATTTTCATTATCTGACCCCTGGAATAAATTGCCAAAAAAAATTCAAGAAATCATACTTTATGGTTCTGATGATGAAGAAATAAAATTTTCTTATGATGATGGATATGGAAAATATTCAAATAGCTAAAACTTTTGAGGGAGTTATTACTAATCTTGAAAGAAAATATTTGGAGACTGAAAGTGACTGGAAGAGAGAGGAAATTTCACAATATCAAAGCGAAAAAGAGTGTGCAGGTTGCAACGGACATAGACTAAAAGAAGAAGCTTTGTGCATTAAAATTAATAAAATGAACATAAGTGAAGTTACAAAGCTATCCATAAAAGAAGCTAATAAATGGTTTATAGATCTACCTAAAATTTTAGATAACAAACAAAATGAAATTGCTGAGCATGTTTTAAAAGAAATCAATGAAAGACTAAAGTTTTTGGTCAATGTTGGACTAGACTATTTAAATTTATCAAGATCATCTGGAACCTTGTCCGGAGGTGAATCGCAAAGAATTAGACTTGCATCACAAATTGGGTCTGGTCTGCAGGGAGTTTTGTATGTGTTAGACGAGCCTTCTATAGGATTACATCAAAAGGATAACTCAAAATTATTGGAAGCATTAAAAAGATTAAGAGATTTAGGTAATTCTGTAATTGTAGTGGAGCATGATGAGGAAGCAATGCTTACATCTGATTATATAATTGACATTGGACCCCAAGCCGGAATCAATGGAGGAGAAGTAATTGCTCAAGGAACATGTGAAGAAATAAAAAAAAATAAAAATAGTATAACTGGAGATTATCTTTCAGGTAGAAAGTATATTTCTATACCACAAAATAGAAGAGCAGCTAAAAATGGAAGATTCCTTCAAATATCAGGTTGCACGGGGAACAATTTAAAAAATGTAAATCTTCAAGTCCCTCTTGGAACATTCACTTGTGTAACAGGTGTATCTGGAAGTGGAAAATCAACAGCAGTACTTCATACTCTTTATAGAGCGTTAAACCTAATGATCAACAAATCATACTCCAGGCATATGCCTCAACCTTTTAAAGGAATAAAGGGTTTTGAATATTTAGATAAAATTATTGATATTGATCAATCACCAATTGGAAGAACTCCAAGATCTAATCCAGCTACATACTCTGGGGCTTTTACCCCAATAAGAGATTGGTTTTCAAATTTACCAGAAGCTAAAAGTAGAGGGTATAAACCTGGAAGATTTTCTTTCAACGTTAAAGGAGGAAGATGTGAAGCATGTGAAGGAGACGGTGTAATAACCTATGAAATGCATTTTCTTCCTGATGTATTTGTTCAATGTGATGTTTGTAAAGGAAAAAGGTATAATAGAGAAACGTTATCGGTGACATACAAAAATAAAAGTATAGCTGATGTTTTGGATATGAGTGTTGATGAAGGAGTTAGTTTTTTTGAAAATATTCCTGTAATCAAAGATAAATTGTTAACTCTTCAAAAAGTTGGGCTTGGATATATAAAAATTGGACAACAAGCTACAACTTTATCAGGTGGAGAAGCACAAAGAATTAAGCTTGCTAAAGAATTATCAAAAAGATCTACAGGCAGAACNATATATATCTTAGATGAACCAACNACAGGTTTNCATGCACACGATATAAAAAAATTATTAGAAGTTTTGCAGGCTTTTGTACTAAAAGGAAATACCGTTCTAGTTATTGAGCATAATATGGATGTAATTAAAACGGCAGATTGGATAATTGATATGGGTCCGGAGGGTGGAGATAACGGTGGATATGTACTTTTTCAAGGAAAGCCAGAAGATTTAGTCAAAATTAAAAATAGCTATACATCTCAATACTTGGCAAAATTATTAAAATCAGGAAAGCTTAAAAAAATAGCTTAAGGAGTATTGTCTATAACTTCATTCCAATCTCTTTTAATATTCATTATTAAAATTAGTGGTGCTGCTATAAATATAGATGAATAAGTACCTACGATTACTCCCCAAATTAAAGCAAAAGAAAAACCTTTTAAAATTTCTCCACCAAAGAAATATATTGCAATAAGTGCCAATAAAGTTGTTACAGAAGTTTTTAAGGTTCTTGGCAAAGTTTCGTTGATAGATTGATTTAATAAATCAATTAAATTGGAAGTTTCATCTTTTTTTAAATTTTCTCTAATTCTGTCATAAATCACAACGGTATCATTCATCGAGTATCCAACGATAGTTAAAATAGCTGCAATTACTGAAAGATTAAATTCAAAACCAATTAGACTAAATGCTCCTAAAGTTAGAACCACGTCGTGACATAAAGCTAAAATAGCCCCAAGGCTAAACTGCCACTCAAATCTAAACCATATATAAATGAGCATTAAAAATAATGCCGTTATAACTGCATAAATGCCTGATTTAGCTAATTCATTACTAATTTTTGGGCCTACTACCTCTACTCTTCTAAAATTAATATTATCATTTATGTTTTTTTCTAAATCGGTTTTAATTTTAGTTATAAAGTTATTATCATCACTTTTTTTTTCTAAAATTGCTAAATACGTTTTGCTATCACCAAACTCTTTAACTTTTACATCGCCTAAATTTGCATTTAACAACTGTTCTCGTATTTTTTCTGCATTTATTTCTTTATTAAACTGCATCTCAATAACTGTGCCACCCTTAAAATCTATACCTAAATTAAGACCCTTGAGAAAAAATAATGAAATTGAAAATAATATTAATACTACAGAGACAAAGTACATTTTTTTATAATGGTTTAAAAAAAGAATATTGGCTGAATAAATATTAAACATTAAATTTTAACCTCAGTTCCTTTTCTAGATTTAATGTAAATTGAAACAAATAATCTACCAATAATAAACGTAGAAAATAATGACGTTATAATTCCAGTTGCAAGAGTAACCGCAAAACCTTTTACAGGACCACTGCCAATAAAATATAAAACAAAACCTGCGATTAATGTTGTAATATTTGCATCTAATAATGTAGATAAAACTTTTTTATAACCAGCATCAAAAGCAATTAAAATGTTTTTTTCTATCTTTAATTCTTCTTTTATTCTTTCATAAATCAAAACATTCGCGTCGACAGCCATACCAACTGTTAAAATTATTCCAGCAATACCAGGTAGTGTTAATGTAGCCTCTAAAAATGTAAGAATAGCTATTAATAAAATCAAATTTATAAGAAGCGAAACATTAGCAAATAATCCAAACATCTTATAATTAAACAAAATATACAAGACCACTAAACCAAATCCTATGATTAAAGAAAAAATACCTTTCTCAATACTTTCTTTTCCCAAATCAGGCCCTACTGTTCTCTCTTCAATAATTTCTAATGGCGCTGGTAAAGCGCCTGATCTTAAAACAATTGCAAGATTATTTGCTTCTTTTACTGAAAAATTTCCAGATATTTGTCCATTACCAGTTGTTATCGCGTCTTGAATGACAGGTGCGCTAACTACCTGATTATCAATGATTATTGCTAATCTTCTACCAATATTATTTTTAGTAGCATACGCAAATTTTTTAGCACCAAAGCCATCTAATTTAAAAGTTACTATTGCACTGTTATTTAAATTGTCAAAACCTGGCTGTGCATCAGTTAGATGTTCTCCAGATAAAACAAGCTTCTTTTCTACATTGTATTGACTGACTTTATCTTTTGACTGCAATATTTCAAAATTATCTTTTTTATCATTATTGTTTGATAAAAATTTAAAAGATAACTTTGCAGTTTTGCCCAAAATATCTTTAATTTCTTTTGGATCTTTTATACCTGGCAATTCTACCAATACTCTCTCATCACCTTGAGCAACAATAGTTGGTTCTCTTGTTCCAAGTTGATCAATTCTTGATCTTATTATCTCTAGAGATTGTTCTAACGCATTTTTTTTGATTATTTTAAAATAGCTATCTGTAAAATTAATTTTTACAATATTATTTGTCACTGTAAATTTTAACTCTTTTTGTCCATCGTCAAGTAATTGATTAATTTCATTAGAATTTAAAATTGATTTAACGTCATCAGATTTATCTGGATCTGTATTGAATGATATTACATTATCAATCACGCTAAAATTTGAGTAATTAATTCTCTCTGATCTTAATTTCTTTTTAATATCAAAAGATTTATTTTCTATTCTCTCTTCTAATAATGGGTCAGATTTAACTTCTAATAAAAGGTATGAACCGCCTTGCAAATCTAAACCTAATACAATTTTTTTTTGTATAAAAAATTTATCGCCTAACAAATTAGAAAGAAAAAAAAGTAATCCTGAAAGTATTATTAAAATTATAAATGAAATTTTTAATTTAGAAAAATATAACACACTTGTATTATTTTATTTCTTTGGCTCAGTTTTACTTAGTACTTGAGAAACAGTGGACTTAATAATTTTTACTGTAACATTTTCAGCAATTTCAACTTCTGCTTTATCGTCTTCTAGAACTCTAACAACCTTACCAACAATACCGCCTGAAGTAACAATATCATCACCTCTATTCAAAGAATCAACCATAGCTTTGTGTTCTTTAATTCTTTTTTGTTGAGGTCTGATTAATAAGAAATAGAAAATTACAAAAATTAAAATTAACGGTATAAATTGACCTAAAGATTTTGCATCCATGCGGAGTATTTAAACTAAATAATGTATATTACAAGCCATTATTCTTTATTAATGATGAAATTTTTAATTTTTTTAACTAAATTAATCTGCTCTAAATCATTATCATTTTTATTCATAACAAAAAAATCAGTTAACCGCTTATCACTAAAATCAAGCAAAGCTTCAAATTGGGATAATTCCTCTTCATTTAAAAGATTAAAATTTTTTGAAAAAAAACCACCTAGAACCAAATCCATTTCTTTGGTTCCGCGATGATTTGCTCTAAAAAGAATTTTTTTGATATAGTCGTTGTTGATCACAGTCTAATTAAATATAAAAATAAATTATATAATCAATGAAAAATACTCTTTTTGAACCAGTAATTAAAATTAAAGGAGTTGGTCCAAAGATAGAAAAAAAACTAATCGAAAAAAAAATTGAAAACAAGATTGATTTATTGCTTAATTTGCCAACAGGCATCATTGATAGAAGGTTTTGCCCTACGCTAGATCAATTAGAAATAGGCAAAATCACAACGGTATTCATAACACCTATAAAATATAGTTTTCCAAGAATACGAAATTTACCAAGCAGGGTAACTTGTGCTGATAAATATAGTAAAATTGACCTGGTATTCTTTAACTCTAGAGAAAACTATATTAAGCAAGCACTTCCNTTAAATGAAGAGGTGGTGGTAAGCGGTAAAGTTAATTTTTATAATAACAAATACCAGATTACAAATCCTGATTACATAAGATCAACGGACAANGGGTCAGATATCAAAAAAATTATGTCAAAATATCCTGCNATTCAAGGTATTTCTGATAAAACATTACAAAAAATATACTGCGATGAATCAAAAAATTTAGAAGAAATTAAAGAGTGGCATAGCATAGAATTAATTAAAGAAAATAATTGGCCATCCTGGTCTCAAAGTATCAAAAGAATACATAATCCAATAAATGAAAATGATATAAATAAAAATTCATTATTTTATGAGCGTTTAGCTTATGACGAAATATTTAGTAATTTGTTAATATTTAATGAAATAAAAAAAAGAATTGAAAAAATAATAAAAAAGCCAAAAAAAATAGAAGAAAGTAATATTGATAAAATATTAAGCTTAATTCCATTTAGTCTCACTGAAGATCAAAACAAATGTTTAGAAGAAATATTAAGAGATATGAAATCAAACAAAAAGATGATGAGAGTTTTACAAGGTGATGTTGGGTCTGGCAAAACTATTGTAGCTTTAATTGCAGTATATTTAAACGTTAAAAATAATTATCAAGCTGCAGTTATGGTCCCAACTGAAATTCTAGCAACTCAGCATTATAAACTTTTTAAAGAAATACTTAAAAATGAAAAAATAAACATAGAGTTGTTGACTGGGAAAACAAAACTAAAAGAACAAAGAATTATAAGAGATAAAATTAATGAAAAAAGAATTGATATTATAATAGGTACTCATTCACTTTTTCAAGAAAGTGTTGAGTTTAAAAATTTAGGCCTAATAATAATCGATGAGCAACATAAATTTGGAGTAAAACAAAGAATAGAACTCTCTCAAAAAGGCTCTAGTAATACAGATGTAATTTTAATGACCGCAACACCAATACCAAGAACGCTAATTTTAACTAATTATGGAGACATGAATATTTCAACGATTAAAAAAAAACCATTCTCTAACGATAATATTGAAACTTTGGCTAAACCAATTGAAAAAATCGACGAAGTTTTACACTTTGTTAATGAAAAAATTTCAAAAGGTGATCAAGTATACTGGGTGTGTCCATTAATCGAAGAAAGTGATAAATTAAAATTAACACCTGTTACAAAAAGATTTGACTATTTAAAAAAAAATACAAACTGCAAAATTGAGTTTATTCATGGCTCTTTAAAACAAGATGAAAAGAACAAAATTATGAATGATTTTATAAATGGAAGTATAGATTGCATTGTTTCTACTACTGTAATTGAGGTTGGAATAGACAATCCAAACGCTAACACAATAGTTATTGAAAATGCAGAAAGATTTGGGCTAGCTCAACTACATCAGTTAAGAGGACGCGTTGGAAGATCAGGTAAAAATGCTTATTGCTTGTTAATTTACTCTGCAGGTATTTCTGAAAATGGAAAAAAAAGATTAAAAATAATGAAAAATTCGTGCGATGGTTTTTATATTTCNGAGGAAGACTTNAAATTAAGAGGTTTTGGAGACGTCATAGGCTACAANCAAAGNGGAGAAAAGGACTTTGTAATTGCCGACCCTATTTATCATTCACACTTATTTGATTTGGCCAAAGAAAATATTGATAAATTGAAGGAAAGTTCAATTGAAAATTATCATTTATTGTTAAAAATATTTAAGAAAGATAAAGTTTTAAATATAATTGACACGGGTTAATTTAAATTTTGTAACCAATCGCTCTTTCAAATTCATCAAGCCTTTTATAAATCGACCTTAACTCGGTAATCGTTGTCCAATTTTGAGTAAATAAAGAAAAGCTACTATGAACTCTAGCAAAAGCATTTGAAACTTGAATAACAAATCCAAGGGTAATCGCACCGGTAAATAAACCTGGAGCCATAACTAAATAAGGAACAATGACCATAAATTGATCATAAATATTTATCCAAATATCAAAATA
>JGI10211J34971_10002343_pt1 | contig 15472 bp, 19 predicted proteins | sample Etolagsediment_FD_34971 | JGI IMG/M metagenome (IMG submission 34971) | reverse complement strand
AATCTGCGTTCAAGTCGATAACACCTCCTAAAACCCGTTCTTTATTCTCTATCAGTGCGTTATGCTATGGCATCGGCAAAATTGCCGGACAGCAGTGCGATGACATATAAAAAACGCCCCCGTTTGGGGGCGTTTTAATCATCATAAAAGCGCGGCTCTCGCCTTAGGCTTTTTTGGTATTGTCGGCCTCAACCATTTTCGCCACATCTTGATCAAGATTTTTCACTTGCTGCGCCATGTTGGCTTGGTACATGACGGCAAAGTCGATGGGCTGCAACATCAACGGCACAAATCCGCCATCGCGGGTGGCATCGGCCAAAATGTTGCGGGCAAAGGGGAACAAAATGCGCGGGCATTCGACCAACAGCATGCCACCCAGATGTTCTTCCGGTACATTGATGGTGAAAACACCTGCGTATTTCAGTTCAACGATAAAACCGACTTTTTCGCCCAATTTCAATTCGGCGCGCATATCCAAGATCACTTCATAAAAGTTAGCCACTTCAGGGCCTTCTAATTTTGTGGCTTGAACATCGACGTTGACGTTGATATCGGGCTTCTGGTTTTGAAGTTCAGCCAAAATGCCGGGGGAATTGGGCGATTCAAAGGACAAGTCTTTGACGTACTGACCGTTGATGACCAAAGCAGATTGTTGTGTGCTCTGGGGGCTGCCCGCGGGTGACTGGCTGTTATCGGCACCGTTGCCGGGAGTATCGCTCATAAAAGTGTCCTCTGATGTGAAGGCAATATGAATAGGGTTGTCCAAAGCGTCAAATTAGACCGCAACCCTTAAGAAATAACGAAAGTCCTTCGTTATCATGCAATCGTAAACAGAACAAGTCCGCTACCGTCTTAGGGTTCATGACGATTTATCGGAGAGATGCGTTGGATCTTTTTGCGCGGTGACGTCTTCGTAGTCAGCCTCGATAACGATTTCAGACGGTGCTTCTGTGTTTGTCCAGGTGCCTTGCGCTGTGGATCCCATCGTTGCCGAGTTTATCGGGCGCACTTGAATGCGGCTGGCGATCAAACGGCGCAAAAGGGCCCGAAACGGAGGTGTAAACAGCAAAAATCCGAGGGCATCGGTGAAAAAACCGGGTGTTAACAATAAAAAACCTGCCGCCAAAACGCAAAATCCATCAAACAGCGGACCAATGGGTTGCTCACCGCGCTCCAGACTGTTTTGCAATCGCGCCATGGTCTGAAGACCTTGTTGACGCAACAGCGCGGTTCCGGCGACGGCGGTTAAAATCACCACCAACAGGGTCGGCCACAATCCGATGAAACCGCCCACTTGGATAAACAGTCCGATTTCGATCAAGGGGACACAGATAAAAGCAATAAGTATCAGAAAAACCATTTTTACCCTTATGTCTTGCCCTTGGTACACCATCGGCTTATCTAACGGTTAGCGTCCGCACGAAACTTGCGTATAGTCTTAAGCGTACAGTCATCGTGTGATGGATTGTTTTGGGTGTACGGTGAAGGTGGGGTCCGTTTTGAGATCTCGCAAGTCACCTGCGTGGAATTGGCATATCTTAAGACATAAAAGCGACGGATACAGGCATGCAATTTTTTGATATCGTACTTTTTGCTTTGATCGCAATTTTTTTGGTTCTGCGCTTGCGTGGCGTATTGGGCAGCCGCGATGGTCATGAAGGCGGTTACAATGATCGATTTAAATCCGATCCTAAGAAGGACGAAAAAACGCACAGCCAGTCAGATAACGTAATTGATTTGCCCGGCGCCCGCAGTGCCGATGTTGATCTTTTGACGGATACCGCTTTTGAACAAAAAGCCAAATCGGAAGAACCCTTGCCGGAAGGCCCGGTGGGCGACGGCATTCGCGCCATTCGTGAATTTGATCCCCAGTTCAACCCCAAAGAATTTGTCGGCGGCGCCTCCATGGCGTTTGAAATGATTTTGAATGCCTATGCCGATGGTGACACCAAAATTCTGAAAAATTTGCTCAGCCCCGAAGTGTTTGCCGGTTTTGAGCAAGCGATCGCGACGCGCAATGCAGAAGGTCAAACTCTGCAAGAAACCTTGGTCGGCATTTCCAAATGCGAAATCGTTGAAGCCTATATGGATGGTCGCGACGCCAACGTTACGGTGAAAATCGTATCCGAACAGATCAGTGCCCTGATGGACAGCGATGGCTCGGTGATTGAAGGCGATCCGGCCAAAGTGGTTGATACCACGGATTTTTGGACCTTTGCGCGCTCCACCAAATCACGCAATCCCAATTGGACGCTGGTGGGCACCGGTACTTTGGATTAAGGCGTTTTGGCGTGAAAACGCAGATGCACAGTTTATCCAGAACGGCTTTTTTTGGGGTTGTGGTGGGCGGTCTGATCAGCGCATGTGCGCCCGTTTCAAAACTCCCCGTTACGCCGGACTCTGCAGCACCTCAAAAACCGCCTAAGGTCGAATTGCTGGGCACAACGTTTAGCGCTTTGCCTGGCTGGTCGACCGATCAGCATGGTGAGGCCGTAACGGCGTTTCAAAAATCGTGCGCCAAAATTCTCACCTTGCCGCTCACCCGGCGCATGGCCGCGAACGATGTTGCCCCCGGTGGCACGGTGGCACAATGGCAAGGCCCGTGTACGGCGGTGAAAACGCTTAAATTCGGCGACAACGCTGCGGCCAAACGTTTTTTTGAAACCTGGTTTATGCCCTATGAAGTGCGCGAAAACGCACAGCCGTCAGGGCTGTTTACGGGGTATTATGAACCGCAATTGAACGGATCGTGGACCAAAACTGGTCCCTATCAAACGCCGCTTTATGCGCGTCCCGTCGATTTGATCAGCGCCAGCCTCGGCGCTTTTGACGATGATTTGGGCGGTTCGACCATTTGGGGTCGGGTGGAAGACGGCAAGCTGCAACCCTATGCGATTCGTCGTGACATCGAAACGGGACGGGTACCGGGTCTGAAACCGTTGTTGTGGGTGGATTCTTCGGTGGATGCCTTTTTCCTCCACGTGCAAGGTTCAGGACAAATTAAAATGTCGGATGGCTCAGTGGCACGGGTCGGTTTTGCCGGCAAAAACGGCCGTCCTTATCAATCCGTTGGACGTCTTTTGATCGATAGCGGAGAAATTCCCGCCGATCGCTTGACCATGGATTCAATTCGCGATTGGGTCGAGGCGCGGCCCCAGGCGGGGGCTGAGTTGCTGCAAAAAAATCCCAGTTTTGTGTTTTTTCGCCTTCTGGAAGGCGATGGACCGATTGGTGCGCAAGGCGTGGCGCTGACGGCGAGACGTTCCTTGGCGGTGGATCGGCGCTATTTGCCCCTGGGCGCGCCGATGTGGTTGAGCACCCATGAACCGCTTGATGCCAACAAACCTTTGCAGACTCTTGTCATCGCGCAAGACACCGGCGGTGCGATCAAGGGCGTTGTGCGCGGCGACATCTTTTTTGGTTCCGGTTCAGACGCGGCCAAACATGCCGGCAATATGAAACGTCCTGGGCGCTATTACATTTTGCTGCCGCTTTCCGTGTTGCCCATTCAGACCCCGCAGTGATTTAGACCATTTCGTGAAAGCGCTTGAAAAGGCGCGCTGAACGCCTCACAGTTAGGTCATGACGGAAAAAACCTCCCCCCTGCGCGTCGGTCTGTTTGTNACGTGTCTGGTCGACTTGATGCGCCCATCGGTNGGCTTTGGNGCNCTGCGTTTGTTGGCGCGCATCGGTCCCAGCCTAGACGTTTTGGTGCCTGATCAGCAAACCTGCTGCGGACAACCGGCNTACAATTCCGGCGATGTAAAAACGGCGCGTGCCTTGGCGCAAAATGTCATTGAGACATTTGAAGATTTTGACCGGGTGGTGGTTCCGTCCGGTTCGTGCGCGGGCATGATCGTCAAACACTATCCGAATTTGTTTGCCACGGATGATCCCTGGCGGGCGCGCGCCGACAGTTTGGCCCAGCGCACGTGGGAGCTCACCTCGTTTTTGGCGGAGCATTTGGACTTAAATGACACAGGTGCCGCCTTTTCCGGGACCGCCACCTATCACGACAGTTGTGCAGGCCTGCGCGAACTGGGCGTGAAGCACCAACCGCGTAAATTGTTGGCGACGGTGGAGGGTTTGACCATGAATGAATTGGCAGACAGCGAAAGCTGCTGCGGATTTGGCGGTTTGTTTTCGCTGAAATACCCGGACGTTTCGGGTGCCATCGTTGATCAAAAAGCCCAAGCGGTGGAAAATACCAACAGCGATCTCTTGGTGGGCGGTGATTTGGGCTGTTTGATGAATGTGGCGGGCAAGTTGAAACGGCGCGGCTCTAAAATGCGGGTGTTTCACATTGCCGAAGTGCTGGCCAACTTGACCGATGCGCCCGCAATTGGTGAAGGGGAGGACCGGAGCGCATGAGCAATCCGATCCCCTCCGGCCATGAGCCCCAGTGCCACGACTTTCAAGCGGGGGCGAAAAAAGCGCTGGACAACAAAGTCCTGCAAGCCCTGTTGGAGCGCACCTTAAAATCAGGTTTTCAACAAAGACGACTGAATGCTAAAGCGCGGCTGCCCGAATACGATCAATTGCGCGATCAGGCGCGCGATTTGAAAAACCATGTGCTCGATAACCTAGATGTTTATTTACAGCGCTTTGAAACGGAGCTGACCAAAGCGGGCGGTTTTGTCCATTGGGCAAAAGACGCTGCCCATGCGCGCGAAATCATTTTGAAGATTTGCCAGGACGTCGGTGCCAAAACGGTGAGCAAAGGCAAGTCCATGATTGGCGAAGAAATTGCCCTGAACGATTTTCTCGACGCCAATGGGGTGGTGCCCATCGAAACGGATTTGGGCGAATACATCATTCAACTGCGCCACGAACTCCCCAGCCATATCATCGCGCCCGCGTTTCATCTGTCCAAAGAGCAAGTCGGCGAAACTTTTAAAGAGCATCACACCCATTTGAATGCGGAACGTGATTTGTCCGAACCCAGCGTGTTGCTGGGCGAGGCACGGGCCCAATTGCGCGATAAATTTTTGCGCGCCGATGTGGGCATCACCGGGGCGAATATTTTGATCGCCGAAACCGGTACGGCGATGATCGTCACCAACGAAGGCAATGGCGATTTGACCCAAAGCCTGCCGCCGGTGCACATCGCGTTGACGTCCATTGAAAAGGTCGTGCCGACGCTGGAAGACGCGACCTTGATTTTGCGTTTGCTGGCGCGCACCGCCACGGGACAAGAACAAACCGTTTACAACACCTTTTTTACCGGGCCAAAGCGGCAAGGTGATTTAGACGGGCCCCAAGCCTTTCATATGGTGCTGCTGGACAATGGTCGAACGGAATTGTTGGCCTCTGAATTTCGCGATGTGTTGCGCTGCATTCGCTGCGGTGCGTGCATCAATCATTGTCCCGTGTATGCGGTGACCAGCGGTCATGCCTATGGCTGGGTCTATCCCGGACCCATCGGTTCGGTGTTGTCGCCGCACTTTGTCGGTTTGGATGAAGCGCATGTGTTGCCCAGTGCATCGACGTTGTGTGGGCGCTGTGAAGAGGTCTGTCCGGTGCACATTCCCCTGCCCGATTTGTTGCGCCATTGGCGCACCCGTGGCTTCGCGGCAAAAAAGTCCAGCAAGATGCAGCGTGTGGGCCTTTGGCTTTGGGCCCAGTTGGCCAAGCGTCCCGGGCTCTATCACGCCGTCATGGGCCTGGGCGTTTCTGGATTAAAGCTTATGGGCGGAAATCGCGGTGCGTTTAAAACCCTTTTGGGTGCGGGAGGGTGGACCAAAACCCGTGATTTGCCGACCCCTCAGGGCGGAACCTTTCAGGCGCGCTACCGAAAGGGGGAACGATGAGTAAGGCCCGCACGGAAATATTTGCGCGTTTAAAATCGGTCTTGGATCTTAAACAAGATCAGAGCACCCGCGTGCAAAACGCTGAACAGCGCATCGGTGCGGCGGCACCGAATCTGATTCCGGCCCGCGGTCTTTCTGAGGGTCTCACCCAGGCCATTATGTTTGAAGAAGAGGCCAAATTTGCTCAAGCCGAGGTGCGTAAATTGGCGAACCTGGAGGCCGTCTCAGATATTGTGCGCGACACGTGCCAAGAGGCGCAGACGACGGCTCTTAAAGTCGCCCCGCATCCTGAATTGCAAGCTATGGATTGGCACAGCCTGAACGTTGAATTTGGCCCGGGTGCGGGCTCGGACCTGGTCGGTTTGTCCAGGGCATATGCGGGGGTGGCGGAAACCGGAACGTTGGTGATGGTGTCGGGTCCGACGTCACCCAGCACGTTGAATTTTTTGCCCGATGTTCATATTGTGGTGATCCACACAGAAGACATTGTCGCCAATTATGAACAGGTGTGGGCCAAACTGCGTCAAGACGCCGGAGCGGACAAGCCGGTCATGCCGCGCACTGTTAACTGGATTACGGGGCCGTCGCGCACGGCGGACATTGAACAAACGTTGTTGTTGGGGGCTCATGGCCCGCGCAAACTCATCATATTGCTGATCGATGCCAAAAATCCTTAAACCCCATCCCGCCAAACATAAAACGGCAAAAAAGAAAAAAGCCGAAACGCCTGAGGACGATTTGAAACTCTGGCAGGTGGTGACCGAAACCATTGAACCCTTAAAGGGTCGCGATGTGCCGCCCGCCGATTATGACGCCGTGCCGCCACCGCCAACTCTTGCGCCGCGCGTCGCCGTTAAGCGCACCGAGGCCCCCCAATCCCCAGCGCCGGTTTTCGCTTTGCCGGAACTCACCCATGATCATCAACCGGGTCTGGACAAGGCCACCGCCAAGCGCATGCGTCGCGGGCAGGTGAAAATTTCCGGTCGCATCGATTTGCACGGCATGACTCAGGCCGATGCCCATCAGGCCTTGGACCGTTTTTTGGACAATGCCTGGATGGCGGGCAAACGCGAAGTTTTGGTGATTACCGGCAAGGGTACTCGGGCCGATGGGTCCATCGGCGTGTTGCGTCAACAAGTGCCGCGCTGGCTGGGGTCCTTTCCCAACCGCACCAAGGTGGTGGCCTTCACCTATGCGTCTGCCAAAGACGGCGGTGAAGGGGCGTTGTATGTGCGCCTCAAAAAACGCTGAAAACGTAAAGTTAACCTCTTTGATTTAAGGTCTGGCCGACAGAGGGATAAGAGGCCATGACACCGTTCGGGCAAAAAATGCGCAGCTTGCGAGACGCCAAAGGGGTTTCGCAAAAACAGATGGCCGATGCCTTGGGCGTTTCGGGGGCGTATTTGTCGGCGCTGGAACACGGCAATCGGGGCCGTCCCGGTTCCGGCATGATTATGCAAATTTGTGATTATTTCGGTTTAATTTGGGATGACAGCGAAGAGCTGAAACGCTTGGCGCGTCTGTCCCATCCCCGCGTCACCGTCGATACGGCCGGTATGAGTCCCAGGGCCACGGAGTTGGCCAACGAACTGGCAGATTGCATCGGCGACCTTGATGAGCAGACCTTGCAGTGGATTTTGGATGAAATTCGCGCCCATAAACGCAGCGCATCAAGGGTTGGAAATGGTGTCGCACGATATTAAGTAAAAAAAGAGCGGATTTTATTGAACGTAAGGGATTGGTTCATATTGTCTGCGTAATTTGTTAAGATGAGAACGTAGGCTCGGGAAGAGGCGATGTTCGGGGGGACATCTGAGGATGTGGGAAAAATGCAGTTGATAACGGTGATTTTTTAATGGCGGCCCCCGCCAAAGCCAAACCAAGTGGATTGATCGGCAAAATAGCCGGGTCTCTTTTTCGTTCTAAAGCCAAGCCTGTGGCGCAAAATCAGTCCTTTAAACCGGACGCAACCCCTTCCAAAAAACCGGCAACAGAAAAAGAAAATTGGACCGCCAATCGTCTAAACGTGGTCGAAAGACTGTGCGGCTCTGGTTACACCACACCGGGGGGCGCGGCGCATGTCAAACGCTTGTTGCCGATGCTGGGCTTGGATGAAAAGAAAAGTCTGCTGCTGTTGGGTGCGGGCATGGGTGGCATATCCGAAACCATAGTTGAAGACACCGGGGTTTGGGTGACGGGCTACGAGCCCGATAAAGAACTCGCCAAAATCGGTATGGAAAGCATGAAGCGCTCAGGCCTGCAACGCAAAGCGCCGATCCGCTTTGATTTTTTGGAAAAGCTTCAGCTCAAACCAAAATCCTATAACGCCATGATGGCGTTTGACTCACTGCACTGTGTATCTGACAAAAAAGCTTTGTTTTCGGCCGTCGAGCAGTCGTTGCGCCTGGACGGTGAAATGCTGTTTCTCAGCTACGTTTTGCCGGATACCAACCCCCCCAGCACCAAGGTGGAAATTTGGGCGAGAAACCAACTTATGACGCCTTACCTGTGGCCGGCTGAGGCCATGCTGGGGATGTTGAAGAGCTTAAATTTGGACGTTCGTCCACCCGACGACGTAACGTTGGAGTTTCGCCAATGCGTGCTTCAGGCCTGGTTGGGCTTGTTGTCCAAATTGAAAAAGGCCGAACTGCTCGCCATCGCCGTCGATTTGGTGGGGGAATGCGAACGCTGGGTGGACTTGATCACCGCCATCGACACCGGCGGCTTGAAGGTGATGAAGTACCACTGCATCAAGCTGCCCGATCAGCGCAAATCGGTGAACGAGCTGATGGGCTAAGGTCCGGCTCTAGAGAATAAACTTCCGCAAATCGGTGTTTTTCGCCAGTGCTGAGATGGTCTCGCGCACAAAGGTTTCGTCAATGGTGATGGTTTCGCCGTCGCGTTCGGACGCCGTAAAGCTGATCTCTTCCAACAGTTTTTCCATCACCGTGTGCAAACGTCGAGCACCGATGTTTTCCACCGATCCGTTGATTTCGGCCGCCAAGGTGGCCAACTCTTCGATGGCCGCATCGGTGATGTTGAGCGTCACGTTTTCCACCGCCATCAACGCCGTGTATTGGCGGATCAGGCTGGATTCCGGTTCTTTGAGGATGCGTACCAAATCGTCACGGGTGAGCGCTTTCAGCTCGACACGGATGGGCAAGCGGCCCTGCAGTTCGGGCAGCAAATCGCTGGGTTTGGCGACGTGAAAAGCGCCGCTGGCAATGAACAAGATGTGATCGGTTTTGACCGGACCGCGTTTGGTCGAGACCGTAGTGCCTTCGATCAACGGCAGCAAATCGCGCTGCACCCCTTCGCGCGACACATCGCCGCCGGAGCGTTCTGACTTGGCAGCGATTTTATCCAATTCGTCTAAAAACACGATGCCGCCGGTTTCCACTTTTTCGATGGCTTCTTTGGTGAGCGCTTCTTCATCGACCAGTTTGTCGGCTTCTTCGGCGATCAAAATGTCGTAGCTGGCGGCCACCGACATTTTTTTCGGCTTCAACGGGGCACCGAAGGCGCCGCCCAGCATGTCGCCCAAATTGAGCATGCTGACTTGGGAGCCGGGCATGCCGGGAATATCGAACGCAGGCATTGAATTGGACCCGGCGTCGCGCACCTGAATTTCGATTTCCTTGTCGTCAATCTGGCCTTCGCGGAGCATTTTGCGAAATTTTTGCCGCGTGGAATCAGAGGCGTTGTTGCCCACCAAGGCATCCAGCACCCGTTCTTCCGCAGCTTCCTCGGCCCGCACGCGGACTTTGGCTTTGTGGGTTTCGCGCACCATATGCACGGCGCTTTCCACCAGGTCGCGGATGATCTGTTCCACGTCACGTCCGACGTAGCCCACTTCGGTAAATTTGGTGGCTTCGACCTTGATGAACGGGGCATCCGCCAACTTGGCCAAGCGCCGGGCAATTTCCGTTTTGCCGACCCCGGTGGGTCCGATCATGAGAATGTTTTTGGGCACGATTTCTTCGCGCATGGCGTCGGTGATTTGCAGACGCCGCCAGCGATTGCGCAGTGCCACGGCCACGGCGCGCTTGGCATCGTTTTGACCAACAATAAAACGATCCAGTTCAGAAACGATTTCGCGGGGCGTCAGGTTGCTCATGTGTTTTAAGTCTCTTTTACAGGGTCTCGATGGTGAAGTTGGTGTTGGTGAACACACAAATGTCGGCGGCGATTTCCATGGCCCGGCGTGCCACTTGTTCGGCGCTGAGGTTGTCTTGCCCGGCCAGTCCACGGGCCGCCGCGAGCGCATAATTGCCGCCCGAACCAATGGCGATGACGCCGTCGTCGGGTTCCAAAACATCGCCGGTTCCGGTGAGCACAAGAGAAACATCCTTGTCGGCCACCAGCATCATGGCTTCCAGTTTGCGCAAATAGCGATCCGTGCGCCAATCCTTGGCCAGCTCTACACAGGCGCGGGTCAACTGGTTGGGATATTGTTCCAATTTGGCTTCCAGGCGCTCAAACAAAGTGAACGCATCCGCAGTGGCCCCGGCAAATCCGGCGATGACGGAGCCGTCACCGATACGCCGCACTTTGCGCGCCGTGCCTTTGACGATGGTGTTGCCCAAGCTCACCTGACCGTCGCCGATCATCACCACAGCCCCGTCCTTGCGCACATTCAAGATGGTTGTGCCATGCCACGTGGGGGCACTGTTTTGGGGATGGGTGTCGCTCATGATTGGGTCCTGCCTGATTTGCGAAAGCATGCCTCCCCGATGTAAGCCGCCTATCCGCATCGGTCAAGGGCTGGGATTGGGGCTTGGGGTTGGGGTCATCAAAGCACCTTTGTTGCTGGTACTGGTGCAACGATCCTGTTAAAAGAAAGCGTCTTTTTGAATGGAGGGCAAGTTATGCGCACTGGCCGCGTTGAGCGCAATACCAACGAAACGCAAATCAGCGTCGAATTGAACCTCGACGGTGAGGGCGTTTATGACATTTCCACCGGCATCGGTTTTTTGGACCACATGCTGGAGCAACTGTCGCGCCACGGGCTGATCGACCTGAAGGTGAAGGCCAAAGGCGATCTGCACATTGATTTTCACCACACCACCGAAGATGTTGGCATTGCCATCGGCGAAGCGTTTACCCAGGCCTTGGGCGATCGGCGCGGCATCACGCGTTATGGCTCGGCCCTGTCACCCATGGATGAAGCCCTCACGCGGGTGGCGCTGGATGCCTCTAACCGTCCCTACCTGGTGTGGAAGGTTGAATTTGTCCGCGACAAACTGGGCGATATGGACACCGAATTGTTCAAAGAATGGTTTGGCGGTTTCGCTCAGGCCGCGGGTTTGACGCTGCACGTTGAAACCTTTTATGGCGACAACAATCACCACATCATTGAAAGCTGTTTCAAGGGGCTGGCCCGCGCGTTGCGCCAGGCGGTTGAAATCGATCCGCGCAAAGCCGATCAGGTGCCATCCACGAAAGGCGTTTTGGGCGGCTCGCTTTAACGTGAGGAGCGTGACAGATGTTTGGATCAAGCTTAGGGATTGAGGGATGACCGTCTATTCCATCCACGTTCGCGACACCGGACTTAAGCCTGACTTGGCCTTGGTCAAAGACGGCTTCTCCTGGCCTGCGGCAATATTTGGTTTTTTCTGGGCCTTGGTGTTGGGCGCGTGGGATGTGGCGTTGGTGCTGTTGGCGCTGCAGATTGTGGCAGGCTTGGCCTTGCCGATGCTGATTGGCGATGCTGCGGCCCTATCGGCTGCCCAGTTGGGGGTGTCGGTTCTGATCGGCTTGATCGCCAATGAATTGCGCCGCTGGTCATTGGAGAGGCGCGGTATGCATGAAGAAGCCATCGTCACCGCCCATGACAAAGAAGAGGCGGAACGGCGCTATCTGGACGCCAATCCGTACATGACCGCAAAACTGTTGAGAGACTAAGCCTGATGAAGGTCGCCATTATCGATTACGGTTCGGGAAACTTGCGCTCGGTGGCGAAGTCGTTTGAGCGCGCGGCGGACGAACACGCTTTTGGCGCAGAGGTTTTGGTTACCGGAAAACCGCAAGATCTTCTCAGCGCCGATCGCATCGTGCTGCCCGGTGTCGGCGCGTTTGCCGATTGCAAGGCCGGGCTGGAAGCGGTTGACGGTTTGCATGAAGCCTTAACCGAAGCGGTTGTGCTCAAGGCTCGTCCGTTTATGGGCATTTGCGTCGGCATGCAGTTGATGAGCGATGTCGGCCACGAATTTGGCGACACGCCGGGACTGGGCTGGATTGCGGGCGACGTGACGGCGTTGCGTCCCTCTGATCCGGCGCTTAAAATTCCTCATATGGGGTGGAACGATTTTGACACCTTGGCGCCGCACCCGGTGTTCGACGGCGTAAAAATTGGCGAGCACGCTTATTTTGTGCACAGTTATCACTTTACCCCCAAAAACCCGGCGCATGTTTTGGCGACCGTGCAATACGGTGGCGCGGTGACCGCCGCGGTGGGGCGCGACAATATGATTGGGACCCAATTTCATCCGGAAAAAAGCCAGGCTTTGGGCCTGCACATCATCGCTAATTTTTTGCGGTGGAAGCCTTAAATTTGAGAACCTAAAGAGACCGAAAATGATTTTCTTTCCTGCCATTGATTTGAAAGACGGCCAGTGTGTACGTTTGTTGCGCGGCGAAATGGACCAAGCCACCGTTTTTAACGACGATCCCGGCGCGCAGGCGCGCGCGTTTGTGAACCAAGGCTGTCAATGGATTCACGTGGTGGATCTGAACGGCGCGTTTGAAGGCCGTCCCGTCAACGCCGATGCGGTGGATGCCATTTTGGACGACGTGCGTGTGCCTATTGAACTGGGCGGCGGCATTCGCGACATGGAAACCATTCGTTTTTGGCTGGACAAGGGCGTGCGCCGGGTGATCTTGGGCACCGTGGCGCTGCGCGATCCGGATCTGGTCATCGAAGCGTGCAAAAAATACCCCGGCCGCATTGCCGTGGGTGTGGACGCCAAAGACGGTATGGTCGCGGTCGAAGGCTGGGCCGAAGTGTCCGATATCTCCGCCATCGATCTGGCGAAAAAATTCGAAGACGCGGGCGTCGCGGCTATCATCTTCACCGACATCGCCCGCGACGGTTTGATGCAAGGTCCCAACACCGACAGCACGCTGGAATTGGCCCGCGCCATTTCCACGCCGGTGATTGCGTCGGGTGGCGTTTCCTCCATGGAAGATTTAAAAGATTTAAAAGCCCGCGGCGGTGATATCTTGGAAGGCGTCATCAGTGGCCGGGCGGTTTACGACGGTCAGATCGATGTGCGCGAAGCGGTTGATCTTTTGCAAGCAAAAAGGCGCTAACATGCTCAAAGCCCGCATCATTCCGTGTTTGGACGTCGAAGGCGGACGGGTCGTCAAGGGCGTCAACTTCGTCGATTTGATCGATGCAGGCGACCCGGTTGAACAAGCCCGCGTGTATGACGCCGCGGGTGCGGATGAGCTGACCTTTTTGGACATCACCGCGTCTCATGAAAACCGCGACACGATCTTTGATGTGGTCAACCGCACCGCTGAGCAATGTTTTATGCCGTTGACCGTCGGTGGTGGCGTGCGCACGACCGAAGACATCCGCAAACTGCTGTTGGCGGGCGCGGATAAGGCCTCGATCAACACGGCGGCAGTGAACAACCCCGAATTCGTCAAGCAAGCGGCGGAAAAATTTGGCTCCCAATGCATCGTTGTGGCGGTGGACGCCAAAACCGTCGCGCCGGGCAAGTTCGAAATTTTCACCCACGGCGGACGCAACGCCACCGGCATTGATGCGGTCGAATGGGCCCAGCGCATGGCGGCCTATGGGGCCGGAGAAATTTTGCTGACCTCCATGGACCGGGACGGCACCAAACAAGGCTTTAACATTGCCCTCACGCGGGCCATTGCCGATGCGGTGCACATTCCCGTTATTGCATCCGGCGGCGTGGGCACGCTGGAACATATGGTCGAAGGTGTGCGCGACGGACATGCGTCCGCTGTGTTGGCGGCTTCGATCTTTCACTTTGGTACCTTCACCATCGGCGAAACCAAACGCTACATGGCCGAACATGGCATAAACGTGCGCCTAGACGGCTTAAATGAGGAGACTGCCCCATGACCGATACGTCCGACAAAACCGATATCAACGCCAGCATACTCCATCGGTTGTTTGAAACCATTTCCAGCCGCAAGGGCGCCGATCCGGAAACGTCGTATACCGCGAAGCTGTTCAGCCGTGGCCGCACCGCCATTGCGCAAAAAGTGGGCGAAGAAGCGGTCGAAGTGAACATCGCGGCATTGGCCGAAGGCCCGGACGCGTTGGCGGCGGAAAGCGCTGATTTGATTTATCACCTGATGGTTTTGTGGGCGGACGGCGGCATCACCCCCGAACACGTGTGGGCGGAACTGGCCAAACGCGAAGGCCTGTCCGGCATTGAAGAAAAACGTGCCCGCGGCGAACTGTAAACGCATAAAGGACGAGATTTGTGATGGCTTATGATCCCCAAAACATTTTCGCCAAAATTTTGCGTGGCGAAATTCCCTGCAACAAAGTTTTTGAAAACGAATGGGTGTTGGCGTTTCACGACATCGCCCCGCAAGCCCCGGTGCATGTGTTGGTGATCCCCAAGGGTGCCTATGTGTCCCAAAACGATTTTACCGCTAAGGCAACGGACGCGGAAATCGCCGGATTGTGGCGTGCGGTCGGGCAAATCGCCCGTGATTTGGACGTGGCGGAACCGGGCTACCGCACGGTGCAAAACACCGGCCCCGACGGCTGCCAGGAAGTGCCCCATTTTCACGTGCACATTTGCGGCGGACGACGTTTGGGACGGATGATCCCTGAGTAGGGTGAGCCTTTAAGTCTTAAGGGACAAATGCCGATTATGAGCCAAGGTCTACCGTCAGGTTGTACCTCTGCAGATAGCGCCGAATATCTTCATCATTTAATGAGCGACGTCCTTTGTCCCAAATCGCTATCAATTTGCGTCTCTTTTCTGCGGGCAGTTTCAACGAGAATATGGGCTTTTCGACGAGGTTTTTTTCCAATCCTGGGGAAACAATCTGCAGCGTTTCCTTCAGGCCCGTTTTGTTTAAAACATAATTGAGAACCAAAACATTATCGGCGTACATGTCCACGCGCCCCACCGCAATCATGGTCATGATCCGTTCAACGACGTTCGCATCGCCGGCGATCGTCTCGATAAGATCTTTATTGGCGGGCGCATCCAGATGGTTCTGATAGGCCTTGCTCATGGAGCTGTAGTCCCAACCCTCTCCCGTCGCGATGCGCCGACCATAAACAGAGTCAATGCCTTTATATCGCCAGGGGTCATCTCGCCGGATAATGAAGGCTGTCGGATACGCAAACGTCGCCTGATCCGCATACACAAAATTCTCATCGACAAGGGGTGAAAATTCTTTTTCCGGCAGCATATCGCATAGGCCGTCGGAGACCATTTGCAGACCACGTGCGTAAGGGACTTGAAAAATCTCCAGCGTGAAGCCTGCTTTTTCGTAGATATCGCTCATTATATCAATGACAACGCCTCTACGGTTTTGCGTTTCAGTCGTAAAAATCGTCATCGGTGGCCATGGGTCTAAACAGACCTTAATGGTTTCGGCTAAAACGGATTTCGGCAAAACAATCGCAGCCAAAAGCAAGAAAGCAAGGGTGATTGTTT
>JGI10211J34971_10002342_pt1 | contig 15477 bp, 23 predicted proteins | sample Etolagsediment_FD_34971 | JGI IMG/M metagenome (IMG submission 34971) | reverse complement strand
AATCTTTTCGAAGCAAAGCATGAGCAAAACGAGCAGTTTTCTTATCACATGATTTGCTCTGAGTTGCTGAAAGATACGGGTATCAAGACCAAGATCATCAAGCAGTATCTACCTGTGATCAATAATCTTGTAAACAAGTATCTACAAGTGCTAGACTTCTATGTGTCGTTTCATCTGGACGATACTTTCAAAGAGTCTATTCGCTCGCGCTATCGTGATGAGTTTTCATACGATTCGTTCAGCGAAGGTGAGAAACAGCGGATTGACCTTGCGCTACTGTTTACATGGCGCATGGTAGCGAAGATGAAGAATAGCATTGCAACCAATCTGCTGATTCTTGACGAAACCTTTGATAGTAGTCTAGACGCTGATGGCGTGGACAATCTAACGAAAATTCTCGAAACACTTGATGATGAGACCCGCGTCTTTATAATTTCTCACAAAGGAGACTTGCTTGACGGTAAATTTGATGATAAGATAGAATTTGTGAAACACAAAAACTTTAGCAAAATTGCTTGACTTAATGGGTACTTCGTGATACCTTATCTACACTTTATGTAACTTGAAGGGTACATTATTATGGAACTATCTGAAAAAGCGTCGACCGTTCTCAAGAACTTTGCGACGATCAATCCCAACATTGTACTTACCAAAGGCAACACTATCAAGACCATCTCGGAAGCAAAGAATGTCCTTGCTACTGCGACCCTTGATGTTGAGTTTCCAAAGACTGTCGGTGTCTATGATCTGAACGAATTTCTTAGTGTTCTGTCTTTGATCGATAGCCCTACGCTGTCTTTCTCGGACGACAACTTTGTGACGATTAGCGATTCGTCTTTGCGTACTAATGTTAAGTACTTTTATTCTGATATAAGTATGCTTACTGTTCCTAACAAAGACATTGTAATGCCCGAAGCTGAAGTGACTTTTACTCTTGATCGTGATACACTTTCGCGCGTCAAGCGAGCCGCTTCTGTTCTTGGTCATACTGAAATGTCTCTGTCTGTAGTGGACGGTGCATTAGAACTGCGTGTCATTGATCATAATGATCCTACTTCGAATGCATATTCGACTCTGGTTCAAGGCACGTTTAAAGATCCAAACTTCAACTTTGTTTTCAATATTTCAAACTTGAAGATGGTAGAAGGCGATTATCAAGTTGATATTTCGTCGAAGCTGATTTCTCAGTTCACCAATGAAACTGCAGGAATTAAATACTGGGTTGCACTTGAAAAAAACAGTAAATACGGAGAATAGTAATGGCAAATAATGAAATGGTCGATCTGACAAATCGTGTTACGCGAAGCACGGTCGCTGTAATTGACACTGTAACTTCTCGTGGTGGTTTCCGCGGCGAAGAACTTTCTACGATTGGGCAACTGCGTGATCAATGCATTCAATTAATCCAATTGGTTGAACAAGCACAATCCGAAGCTGAATCTGAGTCGTAAGTGTGATATAATCTACTCCAATGAAACGCATATGGACTGTATGGAAATATGCTATTGGCAGTTATAGCGACGAAAAAACTGCCGACTATGATGATGTAGTTGCGATTATTCGATCAGTATTTGTGACTGTGAACTTTGTGACATGTTTCTTTATTATGTCCAATATCATTCACAACTGGTAACTTTATTATGTGGAGTAAATTATGTCAAACGATTTTCTGTGGGTCGAGAAGTATCGCCCGCGCAAGGTAGAAGATGCTATTCTACCGAAGCCTCTCAAAGAAGTCTTTACCAAGATCGTGCAGTCTGGTGAATTGCCTAACATGCTTTTCACTGGCACTGCAGGTCTTGGCAAGACTACAGTCGCGCGCGCTCTGTGTGACGAATTGGGATACGATTACATTGTGATCAATGGCTCTGAAGAGGGCAACATTGATACTTTGCGAGGCAAGATCAAGCGCTTCGCTTCTACTGTTTCTCTCAGTGGTGATCTGAAGGTTGTCATTCTAGATGAAGCAGATTACTTGAATCCACAATCGACTCAGCCTGCTCTTCGTGGCTTCATCGAAGAGTTTTCGAACAACTGTCGGTTCATTCTGACCTGTAACTTCAAGAATCGTATCATTGAACCTCTACACTCTCGCTGTGGTGTGTACGAGTTTAATACGACCAAGAAAGAGATGCAGGCTCTCTGCGCAGATTTCTTTGTCCGTCTCATTCATATTCTTGAAAGTGAAGGCGTATCCTTTAATAAAGACCTGATCGCTCAATTGATCATGAAGCATGCGCCTGACTGGCGCCGTGTGATCAATGAGTGTCAGCGCTACTCTATTGGCGGGCAACTAGAAACTACAGTTCTCAATAATGACGTTTCGGGCAACTATAGTGTTCTTTTCAAGGCTCTGAAAGACAAAGACTTTAAAAAGATGCGTAGTTGGGTTGCGCAGAATGTTGATGTCGATGTTTCTGCAATTTTTCGACATATATACGATAGTATGTACGATTGTGTTTCACCTTCGTCCATACCACAGTTAATATTAATCCTTGCAGATTATCAGTACAAAAACGCATTTGTTGCTGATCACGAACTAAACGTGGTTGCGTGTATGACTGAAATAATGGCAAATGTGGAGTTTACATGACAAATGTATCGCGACAATATTTTCTATTTTAATGGATATAGAAAAGAGTTTATAGATTTTAGAACTTGCCCAAAAAATGGATCAACTTCGATCAAAGAACTTTATTTAAAAACTTTGAGCCCTAAAGAATTGTATAATTATGAAAATTATGTAAAAACAAGCACGCACGAGCCGCTGAATTGGAGACAAAGATTGATCTGGTTTTACGCTGATCAATTTGATATGCCTTTTCGCAAAAATTCAATTCGTTTTGCAATAAGAAGAGATCCTCTAGATAGATTTAAGTCCGCAGTTGAAATGTTACAGGCCCAATCAAAAATTGCAAAAGTTGATCCTGATATCAATGTCGATGGTTTTGACAAATCGTATAAAGGCTATTCATCAGTAAAAGAAGTCTTAGACAAACTAGAATCAAATGAAATTGTAAATGCTCATTTTTGGACTCAGACATATTATATGGGTCATCCTTCTCAATATGATTATGTTTATGATATTTCAGAAATGGGCGCTTGTTTGACGCATGTGACGAATTTTGTTAGCTTGCGAGATTTACAGCTTGACAAATACCCAATCCACTTGCTGATGTCAAATAATTCTTCTGATGAAGATTTGGCAAAAGTAAAGTCGGAAGAATACAATTTTAAGAAGCGCATGGGTACACATTTTGATTTTGTGAAAATATCAGAAGAAGAAAAAATAACAAGGCATATGACATCAATGGATTATGCAAGAGTCCGTAAACTTTACAAAATCGACTACGAAAATGGTTGGGGAATTCCCGCAAATGTATATCGTTGAAAAAACAACTCCCTGGCCTCATTGGGTAATAGACGATTTTTTGCCCAAGCACGAATTTGAATATCTTCAGATGCTCACAAAAAATTGGCCAAAACCTAGGGACACAATCGATAAGTTGAATTGCAGATTAGATTGGTTTAAATTCTATGATCAAACTTATAAATTCGATGACGAAGCTATTGAAGTTCGAAAAATTTTAAAACGGTCTGCAAAAAGACTAGAAAAAAGATTCGATATAAAGAATAAGTACAAGTCTTTGCATCTTGAATATGCAAACTGTGGGCGCGATTATTATTACAGGGTGCATGTTGATGCACAAACAAAGTTCATGAGCAATGTTCTTTATGTCTCTCCTGACGGTGATGGCACCAGACTTTTTTCAGATAAAAACATGAATGATGTTGTATATGTTGACTGGAAGCCAAATCGTTTAGTATCATTCTTGGTAGACGATTACAAATATCATGACTATTACTCTACAGTTGATGATAGAATTACGTTTAATATTTGCTTTATGAATAGCAGTATAAACTCAAAAAATCCACCGAAAAGATTTGAAGGTGGTGATGTTTTAACTTTGAGGGACATCTATAATAATGAATCCATTTGATTATGTAAACGCGATCAATTACGACAAAAAAGACATCATGAAAGACGATCTTGACGAAAAAGCATACAACACTTTTTTGACCAATCGTTCTCTATCTTATTTTCCTGACACCGTGGCTGCAGCCAATGCAATCAATCAGTATCATCATCTTGATAAAAAACTGCAATTCCATTTTTTACTAAATATAGTAAGAAAGCGAAAGCGCTTCTCTAAATGGGAAAAGCCAGAAGTTTTCGATGATGTGACCGCGGTAAAGGAGTATTATGGATACAGCAACGAAAAAGCACGTTCTGCTTTGTCCCTCCTTTCACCAGATCAAATAGAAGAATTAAAAAGAAGGATCTATAAAGGTGGAAGAAAATAAAGTTTGGAAGTCTACAGATATGTTGGAGATCGTCTTGAACGAGCCAGACGATTTCCTAAAAGTGCGTGAAACGCTAACACGAATGGGCGTCGCTTCGCGCAGAGAAAATAAACTTTTTCAGTCCTGTCATATTTTACACAAACAAGGTCGATATTTTATCGTTCATTTTAAAGAGCTATTTCTCCTTGATGGTAAAAAATCTAATCTTGAAGAAGCTGATGTATTAAGAAGAAATACGATTGCTACTTTGCTTGCAGACTGGGGCTTGATAAAAATCATCGATAAAACAAAAGTGGCAGAATGTGCGCCATTGCGTCAAGTTAAGATTATTTCTCACAAAGAAAAAGACCAGTGGGAACTTTGCCCCAAATATAATATCGGCAATAAGTCTTGACATTGTAGGTCATATAGTGTATAAATAGATGTGCGATGCGGATGGTCCGGTCGCACTTCAATCTTGCTTAATTTAAGGAGATACACTCATGACTACTCATGAAATCGTGCCTTTTGGCGCTGCACTGCCTCGTTTTGTTGGTTTCGATAATCTGTTCCGCGACATGGAGCTGTTGACGAAACCTTCGAATCAACAGAACTATCCCCCTCATAATATCGTCAAGTACGACGATGAAACTTATCAATTAGAAATCGCTGCTGCTGGCTTTGCGAAAGACGAGCTAAAAGTTGAACATCACAATACTGATCTAGTGGTCAGTGGTGAACAACACGGCGCTCGTGATGACGAGCCTTTGACATTCATTCACAAGGGTATTTCGTCTAAGAAGTTTCAGAAAGCGTTCAAGATTGCAGAGCATATGAATGTCGTCAGTGCTTCTTACACTGATGGTATTCTGTACATTCTTCTGAAGCTTGAACTTCCTGAAGAGAAAAAGCCAAAAGTGGTTTCGATTCAGTAATAAATAAAAGGGTTCGCGGGCACCCTAAGCCCGCATTTAGAGGTAACGTGTATGAACAGAAATCTTGTAAAGGGGTTTGCAGAAATGATCAAATTTATAGGCGACAAGGTAAAAGATTTCTTTATGGGTTTGACACATGTTCAAGCTGGCTGGGTCACAGTTGCTACTGTTTCCGTTATTGTGCTTCTAGCAATCGTTTAAAGAAATTTTGTTATGATTAAAGCCATAATGCAAATTGATCTCAATAATGCTTTGGCTTTAAGATATCACGAAGTTGCATTAAAATCTTTTGAAAGAGTCTCAGACATATTTGAGATTGAAGTGGTGCAATGTGTTTTGCCCACCACTCTTCTTCCTGAACTAAAAGACATACCTAATGCATTGACGAAAAGATCGCCGCAAGAGTTAGCATCACTACACTCTAATTATCGCATGGCAAAAAGAATTTCAGAAGGCGAAAGATTCTGGGTTCTTGAACATGATGCGTATCTTCGCCCACAACACGAAGACGTTTTTCGCATGATTATGTCCAAGTGGCTCACAAAAGATTCTACTTTTCAACTAGGTATGGCAAACGAATTTTGGACTACCGTACCTGCAATTGCAAAGATGTATTGTGAGCAAGTAAGACGGATGGGACATTGGCCCTATGTCGCTTTTGCATCGTGTCACTGATGCATACTGTAGAACAAAAAAACACAACCATCGAGATACCTATTGGCCCATGAATCGATTTAAAAATCCAGAATGGCGCAACAAAACAGGTGTAGACATTAACGTAAGTATAGCGTATAATAGACCCAGCATTGTCATTGACTCTCCTATCACTCAAATTTTGGATGAGAAATATGGCGGCACTGTACGCGACAGAAAACGCTCAAATAAAATATATGTCAAGGAAGCACACCCTGACGTTGAATGGATAAAACTTGATAACGAATGAAATTCTATACTAATGTTCTTCGATATGGTAACAAAATCCTCTACCGCGGCTACGAAGATGGTGTAGCAGTTGCGCGTAAAATTCCTTATGCTCCTACTCTCTTCGTAGAGAGCCCGAAAGCCACAGGGAAGTATCACACACTATTTGGCAAAGCCGTCGAGCCCATGAAGTTTGATAGCATGTCGGACGCTGCTGACTTCATGAAGCAGTACGAAGGTGTGCCTAACTTCTCCGTTCACGGGCAGACCAACTATGTCACGCAATTTATTGGCGAAGCTTTTCCCCGTGATATTAAATTCAATCGCGACCAGATTAATGTCTGCACGATTGACATCGAGGTTGCTTCTGACGCTGGTTTTCCTAAGCCAAACGAAGCAAAGCATCCCGTAATCTCAATTGCCGTCAAAACGAACCAGTCGATGCTCTATCATGTATGGGGCATGGGCGAGTACGATCCTACGCTGAACGATCATCACATTCAATACTATCACTGCTCAGACGAAGAGAATCTGCTGCAGTCATTCATGTTCTGGTGGGCAAAAAACTACCCGGACGTACTGACTGGCTGGAACAGCAAGATGTTCGATATTCCATATCTGGTCAATCGGGCTCAACAAATTCTAGGCTTTGAAGCGATTAAGAAGTTCTCGCCGTGGGGGCTCGTGCGCGAGCGCGAGATTCGCATGATCAATGGCACTGAGATTGCCTATGATCTTGAGGGTATCTCACAACTAGACTACCTTGATCTTTTCAAAAAGTTTGGCAAGCAGACCTGGGGCGAGCAAGAGTCGTACAAACTTGATCATATCGCAAATGTTGTGCTAGGTGTACGCAAGTTGTCGTACGAAGAATATGGTTCGCTTCACTCTCTGTACAAGCACGATTTTCAAAAGTTTATTGATTATAACATCAAAGATGTTGAGCTTGTGGATCGTTTCGAAGAGAAGATGGGTCTGATTTCTCTGGCGATGACCATGGCGTATCAAGCAAAGACAAACTACCAAGAGACGTTTGGTACGACCGCCATTTGGGATTCGATCATCTACAACCAGTTGATTCAGAAGAATATCGTGATTCCTGGCAAGCCACCTATCGATCACGATGCTGGCAAGATTGTCGGTGGCTATGTGAAAGACCCCATGGTCGGTGCGCATGACTGGGTTGTATCATTCGACCTCAACTCTCTGTACCCGAACATTATTGTTCAGTACAACATGTCGCCCGAGACAATGTGCTATGATGAAAACGTAGAGACAACCAAGTGCGCAAATGGCGCTATGTTCCGAAAAGATTACGAAGGNATNATTCCTAATGTTATTCGTAAGTTCTATGATGATCGCGTGAACATCAAGAAAGCCATGCTTNAAGCAAAGCAGCAATACGAAGAGGCGCCTACAAAGAAACTTGAGAACCAAATTGCTACGCTAGACAATCAGCAAATGGCAATCAAGATTCTGATGAACAGTCTCTACGGCGCACTAGCCAACAAATACTTTCGCTACTTCGACCAGAAGATTGCAGAGGGTGTGACTACAAACGGTCAGCGCGCTATCAAGGTTGCTGAGGCTGCAGTAAATGCAGAAATGCAAGAGATTCTTGGTACGAAAGAAGACTATGTGATTGCCATCGATACTGACTCGGTGTACATTAATTTTGCGCACTTGGTCAATCTGCACAAGCCAGCCAATCCTGTCAAGTTTCTGAGCAAAGTGGCAGAACATTTTGAGACTAAAATCGCAGACGCATATGCGAAACTAGCAGAAGAGACCTGCGCATACGAAAATCGTATGGTCATGAAGCGCGAAGCAATTGCGGATCGTGGCATCTGGATGGCAAAGAAGCGCTATATTCTGAATGTACACAATAACGAGGGCGTCCAGTATTCTACGCCTAAGTTGAAGATGATGGGTATTGAAGCGATCAAGTCTAGCACACCTCAGGTGGTGCGTGACAAAATGCGCGACACTTTCAAAGTTATCATCGAAGGAACAGAGGCGCAGACACAGAACTTTATTGCACAGTTCAAAGCGGACTTCAAGCAACTAGCGCCCGAAAACATTGCGTTTCCTCGTGGTGTGTCAGACCTTACGAAGTGGAAAGATCGGCACACAATCTACAGCAAGGGCACGCCAATTCATGTGCGTGGCTCGCTACTGTACAATCACCATGTGAGCAGCGCAAAACTACAAGATAAGTATGAACTGATTCAAGATGGTGAAAAGGTCAAATTCATTTATCTAAAAACCCCTAATCGTATTAAAGAAAATGTGATTGCCTTTCCCACAGCGCTTCCTAGAGAGTTTGGCGTACATGCCTCGGTCGATTACGACACCATGTTCGCAAAAACATTTCTGGATCCACTAGAGCCGATTCTAGCAGCAGTCGGTTGGTCAGCAGAGCCAAGAGCGTCGCTTGAGGACTTCTTTGGTTGATATTGTAGTTCTTATTTGTTATCATGGATACTATGAAAACTGAACTGACAATTTTTAAGAATCGCTTCGACAACAAGACTCACAAGCGAATGTCATTTGATTCGTGGGCTGAGTTTGTTGATCTTCTCTATGGGCTATCGAAAATTCCCGAGACGAAGAAGACTGCTGGTCTTATCAGTCCGGCTATATATCATGAGGGAACGACACGCTCAAATGATAATGTGTCATACTGGGGCAAGTGGGCAGCGGTCGATGTAGATGACTTCGACACGGGAGGACATCCTCTTGACGAACTTCTTGTTTCTAAGTTGCATTCTTATAACTATGTTTGTTATTCTACTGCAAGTAGTACTGTCGAACTACCAAAATTTCGAATCGTCTTTGAAATTGTACGACAAGTTGAAAGAGAAGAGATTCGACACTTCTGGCATGCACTCAATGCAGAACTTGGAGAAATTGGTGACCGACAGACAAAAGACTTATCAAGAATGTATTATGTTCCTGCTGCGTACCTTGATGCTCATAATTTTATCTTTTCTAATGTCGGCGACGCTATTGATCCTGACTATCTAAAAGCCAAGCATCCATACAAAGAACGCGAAGGTAATAACTTTCTTGATAGACTACCACCCGAACTGCAAGCGGCTGTAGTAGAGCATCGTAAGCAGGCGCTAGATAAAACTCATATTTCTTGGACAGACTATCGTGACTGCCCATTCTGGCCAAGAATGCTAGCCGTTCAGTATCAAACTATATCAAGTACTGGATGGTATCATAAGATGTATCAGATTATGGTTGCAACTGCAGGGAATGCAATCAAGTCTGGTTATCCTATCACCGCAAAACAAATCGCAGAACTCTGCAGAAAATTTGACATTGACAATGGAAACTGGTATACTAGTCGACCGCTAGAAAAAGAAGCAGATCGTGCTGTCGAATATGCATACCGAAACACCTAGGAGTATAAAATGACAGAAGAAAATCTAAACGAATTTGAAGAAGAAAGCGTTTCTCCTGAACAACCCAAAAAGCCCGCACCCGAAAAACTGCGCGTTGGTATTATTGGTGACAATCTTCTTGCTCGCGCTACAGATGTGGCTTTTAATACTAAGTCAACTGAAAGAAATAGCGTCGCTAGTTACGATGATGTAGATGAATTAATTGCCTGGGGACCTACTCTAGCAGTTCTCTGCGCAGATATTCCCGTTCTTAAAAACGACACACTTGATGACGCAGCGTTTCTAAATGCAGTCAGCAAACTTGTCAAGCAAATCAATGCAGGGCTGTGTATTCGTTGCACTCTAAACATCGAAACGATTGAGCGAATGATTATGCTGCTCGGTCAAGATGTTTTCAATGCAAAAGTAATCTACATGCCTGAAATGAATGATTCGCAAGAACTTGGTAGCATTTTGTCTGCAGACTTTGCTATAATTGGTGGTGGCGATAAAGCAATCTCTGCCTTCATGAAATTGATTCGACACACTACGCATTTCTCTGCGGCAGAAACACAAGTCGGTACTGTGTTTGAAGTTGCGTATGCTAAACTTGGTCTTGCTGGTTATAAAGCAGTTAAACAAACTTTCTTCAATCAACTTTATGATACGATCATAGATGTGAAGAACGCAAATCCTGCCATTGTTCGGCGCATGATGGAGAAGTCACCAACACTAAATGACAGAACCGTAATGATTCCTACATTTATTCGTGCGCGTGTAGACGAAGAGGTAAGTTATAAACAAGCGCGGGCTTATTCTGGTGAATATTTAAACTCTGATGTTCGTATGCTAGCAGGCATGTCGGACAAACTGCCTCTGCTAGATCAGTGTGTTAATCTTAATAATCTTGAGGATTAAATTATATGTCAGTAATGAACAAACTGAAAAAGAATTCGAAGGTTAAGTTCACTTCTGTTCTTGCAGATTCTGAGTTTTTCCAAGAGCGTGAAGTAACGCCTATGGATGTGCCTATGCTGAATGTCGCGCTGTCTGGCAGTCTCAGTGGTGGGCTAGTATCTGGTCTCACTGTATTAGCAGGTCCTTCGAAGCACTTCAAGACCTCGTTTGCTCTGAAAATGGCTGCACAGTTTTTGAAGTCTGATCCTGAAGCAGTCATGCTGTTCTACGATTCTGAGTTTGGTTCTCCTCAGTCTTACTTTGAAACTTTTGGTATTGACCTGAATCGTGTTCTGCATACGCCTATCACCAATGTCGAAGAACTAAAGTTTGATCTAATCAACCAATTAGAACAACTTGAGAAAGAAGACAAGGTGATTATCGTTATCGATTCTATTGGTAATCTTGCATCAAAGAAAGAACTTGAAGACGCGCTAGACGAAAAGTCTGTTGCAGATATGTCGCGAGCAAAAGCGCTCAAGGGTCTGTTCCGTATGGCGACGCCTTATCTGACCATGAAGAACATTCCTCTGCTTGCAATCAATCACACTTACAAAGAGATTGGCTTGTTTCCGAAAGATATCGTCGGCGGCGGTACTGGTATCTACTATTCTGCAGACAACATTTGGATTCTTGGGCGTCGCCAGAATAAGACTGGCACTGAGGTAACTGGTTATGATTTCATCATTAATGTCGAGAAGTCTAGATTTGTTAAAGAGAAGTCTAAGATTCCTATTAGTGTTTCTTGGGACGGTGGCATTGAGCGTTTTAGCGGTCTTCTGGATATTGGCCTTGCTTCTGGTTTCGTTACTAAGCCTTCTAATGGTTGGTATCAGCGTGTTGATACTAGCACTGGTGAAGTCATTGGAAACAAAATCAGAGAAAAAGACACTTTGAGCGAAGACTTCTGGGCAGATATTCTAGCCGATGCTAAGTTTCAAGAGTTTGTTGAGAAGCAATACCGTATCGGGCATGCTGCTGTTGCAGAACTTGATCTAGAGATGGAGGCAGAATGACAGCAACTAGACTAAGAGAAGGGATTGACTATCAGTTAGTCCCTACTACTGAAGCAGAAAACGATCAAGCATGGGATGTTCGTATTCTAGATGGTGATTTTGTTGAGTCTGTGATTCGTTTCGGCAACATTGCTTTTGATGGTGAAAACGATTGCTTGAACTTTAATTTTATGTTAGTATCAAGCCCTGATGGTAATTTAAACGAAGATAATGAAGAGTTGCAAGACTTCGCAGCGAACATTCTATCCAGTGTGTTAGAGGAGGCTGCAGCGTCTGGTTCTCTTGTATTAGGCAATCCTGAGGAATCAAGTGAAGATTGATCTAGAGCAAACAATTCTACGCAATTTGTTAACGAACGAACCTTACATGCGTAAGGTCGTTCCTTTTCTGAAGAAAGAATATTTCGAAGGTGTTTATCAGCATATCTTTACTGAAGTAACAAAGTTCGTAGGCAAGTATAACAAACTGCCTACCCTTGAAGCATTTAAGATTGAGATTGACCAATCTGACCGATTGACGGATCAGATGTATACTCATGCCATTGACATTCTCCCTAATATTTTCGAAAGAAAAGAAGAGAATGAACAGTGGTTATTAGATACTACAGAAAAGTGGTGTCAGGATCGTGCAGTCTATCGTGCAATCATGGAGTCCATTTCGATTATTGATGGCAAGCATGAGAAACTTACGAAGAACGCACTGCCTGACATACTGCAGAATGCACTAGCCGTATCATTCGACACCAACATTGGACACGATTACCTTGAAAATGTTGACGAGCGATACGCTTTTTACCATGAGCAAGAAGAGCGAATTCCCTTTGATCTTGATTACTTCAACCGTATCACAAAGGGTGGGCTACCAAATAAGACCCTTAATATTGCGCTCGCTGGTACAGGCGTCGGTAAGTCGCTGTTCATGTGTCATGTTGCGGCTAGTGCCCTATCGCAGGGTCGTAATGTTTTGTACATTACGATGGAAATGGCAGAGGAGCGTATTGCAGAACGAATTGACGCGAATCTGCTGAATGTGCCGATCGATCAACTTGAGAACATGTCTCAGAGCATGTTCAAAGATCGGGTGCGTGGAATTGCTGAGCGCACAAATGGTAAGTTGATCATTAAGGAGTACCCGACTGGGCAAGCACACTCAGGTCATTTTCGGGCGTTGCTAATGGAACTGAAGTTGAAGAAGAAGTTTGTTCCAGAATTGATATTCATTGATTATCTGAATATCTGTGCATCCTCGCGAATGAAATCCATGGGTGGCGCCATCAACTCTTACACCTATATCAAGGCTATCGCAGAAGAGATTCGCGGGCTGGCTGTAGAGTTTGATGTTCCCATTGTGTCAGCAACACAAACAACTCGGTCGGGTTACGGCAATTCTGATCCTGGGCTTGAAGACACTTCGGAGTCTTTCGGCCTTCCTGCAACGGCTGACCTAATGTTTGCTTTGATTTCAAACGATGAACTGAGCAGTCTTGGGCAGATTATGGTCAAGCAGTTGAAGAACCGCTATAACGATCCTAATGTCGATAAAAGATTCGTCGTAGGGGTTGACAGGTCAAAGATGAAACTGTATGATGTAGATGAATCAGAACAAGACCTTGTAGACGATGATGTACCTGTCTTCGACAGGTCGACCTCAGGTGAAAAACTTAAAGGCATTAAAATCTTCTAGGAGGTCTTATGGACCCGTATATTCACACCGCGATATCTGTTTCGCTTCTGTACGTTTCATATAAAGTAGGAAATTACTTCGGTTATCGCGATGGTCTAATAGATGTGTGGTCTTCGCTTTTATCTATATTCAAAGCAAAAAAAATTACTGTTACTAACACAGAGGACATTATTGTAACTTATGAAAACGGCAAACAAGGAAAACTCAAAGTTGAAGATTACCTATAAATTTCGCGAAGACGAATTGATCGAAGAATTCAAAAAGTACATTGACTCTACATATGGTGGACATTACGGGCAGGGTGGATTGCAGTCTGCTGAAGTGATCGTGGATCGCGGGCATGGCATGGGATTCTTTCTAGGCAATGTCGATAAGTACAACGGTCGTTATGGTAAGAAAGGCACACCTGTTGATCATCGTAAAGACATTCTGAAAATTATTCACTATGGCTTTCTTGCTCTCTATGAGCATGATCGGGTTCATGGCTAATGGCTTTTAACGCGAAGATAGCAAAGACTGCTGTCAGTGACACAATAGTTGCAACACCAATTAATCTTGTGTTAAACTATATCCTGTTGAAGATTTTTCTTCCTTTCGAACTGAGCGCAGAAGTTATGACAATCGTCTTTACCTCTGTATTTTTTGTCGTAGCATGTGTGAGAAAATACATTGTGTTTTCCTATTTTAACAAAAGGGTGAATAAATGAATAATTATGAAGCTGTACCGTATGTGACTTTTCAAACTCGCGTTCGCGACGAATCTATTGGCGGTGACAATCCTTACCGCTGGCAAGATGTGACCACTGACGATCTGTTTACTGGCAAGCGCGTGGTTGTGTTCTCTCTGCCAGGGGCGTTTACGCCCACTTGCTCTACTATGCAACTGCCTGGGTTCGAAGAGAACGCTCAGAAGTTCTATGACGCGGGCATTGACGAGATTTACTGCATTTCTGTAAATGATTCGTTTGTGATGAATGCATGGGCAAAGGCTCAAGGGCTCAAGCATGTTAAAGTGATTCCTGATGGTTCAGGTTATTTCACTGAAGATATGGGCATGCTTGTCGCCAAAGACAATCTCGGCTTTGGTAATCGCTCTTGGCGCTATGCGATGGTCATAGACAACGGTATCGTCGAAAAATACTTTGTCGAGCCTGGGCGCAAAGACAACTGCGAGACTGACCCTTACGGCGAGACTACTCCTGAAAAGATCATGGAATACTTGGGTATTGAGTAATGAACAGATTCTATAAAGAAACTGCGCACGAAAACGAATATCTTCCTGTCTTTATTGACAAGATTCGTATGTGGCACCGAGACCGCAACTTGATTGATGGTGCTACGGACAAAGATCAACTCTGTAAACTGATTCAAGAAGTTGGCGAACTGAGTGACAATATCTGTAAAGGCAAGGACATTCGCGACGACATTGGCGACATTATGGTTGTTCTGATCAACATTCTGGACAGGAACAAATTGTCTTTGACGCAGTGTCTTGAAATTGCATATAATGATATCAAGGACCGTAAAGGTCGAATGGTTGATGGTATCTTCGTAAAGGAGGCTGATCTGTGAGTATGAAAGGATTTGTTGACGCCGCTAAGACTGGTGTCGTAACGGTAGAGTTTACGAAAGCGAGTACGGGTGAACTTCGTGTGATGCCCTGCACTCTGAATCATAAACTATCTGAAGGGCATGTGCCTGAGATTCTTGATCAAACTGTTGACATGGACAAAGGCTATCTGGCTGTTTGGTGTGTTGACAAGAAAGGGTGGCGTTCGTTTCGACTCGACTCGGTACAGCGCTGGTATGTAGGCTATCCGGAGATTGTAGACGAATGAGAGAACAAATTAAAACCGCTGCTGTCAATCACCTTCAAGGACTGATTGATAAACACAAGATGAATCTTGAATTAATGTTAAGCAACCCTGTTGCAGTTGCTGAGCATCCTGACTTTCTTGAAACTTTCGAAGGTGAACTTGAAAAAGTTGCGCACTATGAAGACATGCTTAAAGTTGCTATGGGGCTCTAGTATTGTTATACTGAGTGGGTGTGCCAATGTGCCGCCCACTGAGTGTGAGCAGAGGCTAGATATACCGTTAGAGTTAACGGCATATGTGCAGGGCATTGGTGGTATTGTTGATGCTGATATGCTACCCTCAATTTGTTTAGATAGGTGAGTTATGTCTGATAAACTAAAACGGATTGCTAAAATCGTATTTGTGTTCTTCC
>JGI10211J34971_10002341_pt1 | contig 15486 bp, 9 predicted proteins | sample Etolagsediment_FD_34971 | JGI IMG/M metagenome (IMG submission 34971) | reverse complement strand
CTTTCGGTCGGCGCTCCCTTCGATTCAAATCCGCCCCAACGCCAAAAAAAAGGGAGTCGGCTACACCGACTCCCTTTTTTCCTTTCGGGCTGGTCAGCCGCTTCGCGGCTTGCTCGCCCATGCTTCCTCGGGCTGGGCGGATTTGGTCTCCTGTCGCCAACCTCCTGTTGGCTCCTTCCGACCCGGCTTCGGTCGCTGCCGCGGACATCCTGTCCGCTTTTCCTCCCTTTCGGTCGGCGCTCCCTTCGATTCAAATCCGCCCCAACGCCAAAAAAAAGGGAGTCGGCTACACCGACTCCCTTTTTTCCTTTCGGGCTGGGCGGATTTGGTCTCCTGTCGCCAACCTCCTGTTGGCTCCTTCCGACCCGGCTCCGTGGCTAAACCGGCGTCCTGCCGGTTTGCGCTCCAGGTTTTCGCGCCGCCACTTCGATTCAAATCCGCCCCAACGCCAAAAAAAAGGGAGTCGGCTACACCGACTCCCTTTTTTCCTTTCGGGCTGGGCGGATTTGAACCGCCGACCCCTTGTCCCCCAGACAAGTACGCTAAACCTCTGCGCTACAGCCCGTGTTCTCGTTTGAACGGCGTGACGGTATCATACCGATTGACCGTTTGTCAACGTTCGCCGGCAGACACCAGGAATTCTCAGTATGGAAAATGTTTCACATTTTCCATACTGAGAATTGCTATCAGACACCGGTTATTCCGGATTGCCGATCTTCGCGTANCTCTTTGTATTCAGCCGGTTCCGGGATATACTTTGAGAAAATCATGCGAAGGGGTCCAGTTCATGAAACGTATCCTGCATTTCATTCGAGTTACCTCAATTCTATTCGTTGCAATCGGATTTTGGTCGTGCGGTGAATCGAAAGAACCTGTCACTGCCGTACCCGAGGCGATTGTTGAAGAGACGGAACTCGATGCGGTCGAAATCCCTGAAGTTGATAATGCATTGATTACTTTTCTTACCGGCGACGTCTCAATCCAGGTGAACGACGAGTGGGTCTGGGCAAATATCGGCGACTACCTGGAAAAAGACGGGATCCTGAAGGTGGAAGACGGGTACGCCGAGCTTCAGTTCGGCGATGTCGGTACGGCCAGAATTCAGGAAAATACAACGATCCGCCTGGCGAATATCATTCTTCAGCCGGGCGCCACTCAGGTAGATATCAACCTCGTAACGGGAAACGTCCTGAACAAAGTCCAGCATCTCGCGATGGAAGATTCGTATCAGGTACGGACTCAGACTGCGGTCATGGGCGTTCGCGGCACGGAATTCGGTGTGCGCGTAGACGAGAACCAGGATACCCGCGTAGCAGTCAGAGACGGTCGTGTAGGCGTCCTGCCCTCGACCGTCGATGTTCAGCGTATGCAGGAGAAAGCGGGTACTTCCGCTCGAGCCGGCCAGGCGGTACAAGCCGCGATTGCGGCGATCCAGGATATCTCTCCGGTCGTCGAGGCGAACCAGGAGATCGTTATGGACCAGGCAACGGTGCAGACTACTGCCGAGGCCGTTCGTCTGGTAGAGGAGAAAATCGAAGAGATCGCCCGGGAACCCGAACGGGTTGAAGATTCGACGGAAGATACCGCGGTAACNGATTTCATCGCAGCCGCGCAGGAAACGGTCAGAAAGGCGTCGGAAACTGCAGTAGAGCCTGCCCGAACGATTTCCGAGGAGTCCCGGCAGGAGCTCCAGAAGATCGACGAGATTCGCGTAATCCAGTTGCCGCCTCGCGTCCCGGAAACGGAGACCGCGGCGGAATCTGCAGAAACGGTGCCGCAACCGGCACTCGTTCCGATTGTTATCGAAGTTGAACCCGCTGATTCGCAGATCAGTATGGGTGGCCGCGTTCTGGGGAGCGGTCGCTTTCAGGGTATTTTCGTTCAGGGCGAAGTTCTCGATTTCGTAATTTCGAAGGACGGTTTCGTATCAAAAGACCTTCACGTCGAGATGAAGGAAGCCCGGGGCCGGTCAATTTCGGTTAAACTGGCCGCAGTCCCCCGCCCCGAACCGGTATTGAATCGGGTAGAGATATCGGTGGAGCCGGTCGACGCACGTATCTTCATCGACGGGCGGGAGGCCGGCACACGACGGGTTCGGGAGGAGATCGAGGTCGGCCGAACAATTACGATTCGTGCCGAGCTCGAAGGGTACTCCCGCGAGGAACGCACCTTTACCGTTCTTGCGGGAAGGAATGCGAACTCGATCGAACTGTTTCTGCGACAGATTATGGTAGAGGTAGCCGTCGCCAGTTCTCCGGTTGACGCGAAAATCTTCGTAAACGGTGAGGAATCGGGTACCGGTTCATATTCGGGTACGTATCCGCCCGGTACGACCCTGGATCTGGAAGCACAGCTGGAAGGCTATGAACAAGCGCAACAACGCATCGTTGTTTCCGAAGGAATGGCGCCCGTCTCACTCGAACTCGCGCAGATGATTCGCGAACTTCAGATCACGGCCGACCCCGCCCAAGCCCGGATTTTTCTGGACAACGAAGCCGTCGGCACCGGTTCGTACCGGAACGACTATCCCGTCGGGACCGAACTCGCACTCAACGTTACGATGGACGGGTACCGGGCGGCCGAACAGACGGTAACGGTCACCGAGGCGAATGAACCGGTCGCCGTTTCTCTGGAACGCCTTATGGGTACGCTTTCGATTCGCGTTGAACCGGCGGACGCCGAAATTTTCGTGGACGGACGCCGTGCGGGGTCGGGTTCCCTGGAGCAGTCGTTTCCGGCGGGCACACAACTTCAGGTTGAATTCCGCAAGAGCGGATTTGCCCCACTTGCTTTCCCGGTTACGATTCAGGAAGGAGACAATACCCTCGAATACCAGCTCTCCCAGGATATCGGGACGGTTCAGATTACCGTCTCGCCCCGTTCGGCCGAGGTCGTCATCAACGGTGTACTCGCCGGAACCGGCTCGCTCTCCCGGGATTATCCAGTCGGTCAGGAACTCATGATTGAAGTCCGAAGCGACAACTTCGATTCCCAGTCCCGACAGATGACTATTCAGAAGGGAGCAAATCGATTGGAGGTCACCCTCAGGCAGCAGCAGACGAGCCTGCGTCTTGGCGTGGTTCCGGACGACGCGGAGATTACCATTAACGGAGCACGCGCGGGACAGGGATCGGTTACCCGCTCATTTCCGCGAGGCGACCGGTTGCAGGTAGTCGTACGCCGCCCCGGGTACGCCGAGGTTTCGCAACAGATCACCGCCTCCGGTACCGAAGTCGTTCGTACGATTCGCTTGGAACCACGACCGATCGAGGCTGATTTCGTCGCCGGTCGGTTGCCGCTGGTTAGATCTCTGGCGGTCCAGGGAGATACGATTTACAGCGCGGATACGACCGGGACCGTTCGTGCCCATTCGCACGACGGCCGGCGTCTCTGGGAGGTCACAACCGCAAACGCCGGCAATGAAAACTCCATGCCGGTCGTATCCGGCGACCGCGTAATTTTTTCGGGCGCGGCCGAGATGGTCTTCATTACGCCGCAGGGATCGATCATTCAACGGAGGACGATCAGCGGCGAAGAGGCACACCTGTTCGGACGCCGGGTGATCGGCTGGAATGGCGGCTTTATCCTCCCCACCGATTCCAGGCTGATTTTCCTTGACCGCGACGGTACGGATACCGGCCGCTCAATCACGATGACCGGCGGCTCCAAAATGTCGCCTCTGGTAACCGCAAACAGTGTCGTCATAGCCGACCAGCAGGGCGCAGTCCATCTCTACAACCCCGAATCCGGTGCCGAAATTGCCTCGATTCAGACAAGTATGTCACAGCCGGTCGCCCACGCTCCCGTTGAAGCAGACGGTATCGCCGTGCTTGTCGGACGCCGCGGAACGGCAGCGGCAATCGATATCAACCAGGGGACGACGGTGTGGGAAGAGACGCTCCGCAGCGGTTCAGGCGTTTTTACCGATCCACTGGTGTACGGCGGAGCCGCATACTTTTTCTCCCGCAACCAGATCGAAGCGAGGGCAATACGAGACGGGGCTCTCCTTTTTGAACCGATCGCCGCTGTTTCGTGTGCGCCGGTCAATATCGGAAACTCGCTCTATTTCGGAACCAATGACGGTCTGCTGAAGGTTGCCGACGGCCGGACAGGCAGGGTTACCGGAACGCTCAATCTGCCGGCGAAAGCGACGGCGGCGGCGGTGTCGGGAGAGCGGCTCGTGCTGGGGTTGGAAAACGGGCACATTCTGGTGATTCACCCCGACGGTATCCGGTAGGCACGGACGCATTCGAAAACGAATGAGAATCTGTAACGTTCGTATTTGACATTTGTAACCCTGTCTGCTATGGTCGTGTGAAATTACCGATCAGGGGGACAGGGTGAACACGGACCGTCATTTCGACGTGGTCATTATTGGAGCAGGGGTGGTAGGAGTGATGACCGCGCGTGAGTTATCGCGGTATCGCCTCTCGGTAGCCGTCCTCGAAAAAGAAACCGATGTTGGCGAGGGCAGCAGCGCCTCCAACAGCGCAATAATACATTCCGGGCACGATCCGTTCCCGGGCACGGCAAAAGCACGAATGAACGTGCTGGGGAACGCTCTCTGGCACGAACTGGCTCCCGAGCTTGATATTCCGCTGAAAAAGACCGGCGCGCTCATTGTCGCCGCTTCGGGACAGGAGCAGCAACTCGAAAAACTGTTCGCCCGTGGCACGGAAAACGGCGTTCCCGGACTCAGGATTCTCTCCCGGCAGGAAACCCTGCAAAAGGAGCCGCTGTTGAATCCGGATACCGCCGGTGCGTTGTGGACGCCGACGGCAGCGGTAGTCGATCCGTTTGAAGGTGTTCTGGGACCGGCGGAAAACGCAGCCGAAAACGGCGTAACGTTTCTTTTCGAGACGCAGGTTACCGGGGCAATCCTCGACGGAACGACCGTCACCGGAGTTCAAACCAGTAACGGTGCAATCTACGCGAAATGGGTCGTCAACGCCGCGGGCGTTTATTCCGACGATATCATGCACCTGTTTGGCGACCACCCCGACTTCTCCGTCTCGGTACGGCGCGGTGAATACTTCGTGTTCGACCCTTCCCGCTTCCGGATAGACAACGTTCTCTTTCCCATGCCCGACGAAAACGGCAAAGGGATTCTGGTGACGACGACGACCCACGGAAATGCGATGATCGGACCGAATTCCGAGGAGGTTACCGACAAGGAAGATCAGTCGGTAACCGAAAGCGGAATGCACCAGATCCTCGACGGTGCGGCGCGCCTGATTCCGTCCATCTCGTCACAAGACCTCATCGCCGCGTTTGCCGGCCTCCGGGCAACGGGAAACCACTACCCCGACGGTCATCGTGACTTTCTCATCGAGCGATCGGCTACGGTGAAAGGACTGATCAATCTGGCGGGGATTGAATCCCCGGGTTACGCATCATCGCCGGCCATCGCCCAACGGGTGAGCGAACTCCTGGCCGAGGGAGGCCTTGACCTCGAACCGAAATCCGACTGGATTTCCACCCGAAAACGCCCGGTCCGGTTTCACGCCCTCTCTCATGAGCAGCGCGCCGACGCGATCCGGGAAAATCCGGGCTATGGTCGTATTGTCTGTCGCTGCGAGGAAGTGACCGAAGCCGAAATCATTACGGCCATCCACCGTCCAATTCCCGCCCGAACCTACGATGCGATTAAACGTCGTACCTGGCTGGGAACGGGACGGTGTCAGGGAAGCTTCGATTACCCCCGAACGATGGAAATCCTGGCACAGGAACTTGGGGTCTCCATGACCGAAGTAACAAAAAAGGGTCCGGGTTCGGTTTTTCTCTACCGTCGTACGAAGGAGATGCTCTGATGGATGCCAACACCGACTACGACGTTATCGTCATCGGCGGCGGGCCCGCCGGCATGGCCGCTGCACTCGAAGCACAGAAAGCGGGCAGCAGGGTGCTGATTCTTGAACGGAACGACCAGCTCGGCGGAATCCTTCCTCAGTGCATCCATAATGGATTCGGCGCGGTCAATTTCGGTTCCGATCTTCCCGGTCCGGAATATGCGTGGCGGTACGAGCAGATGCTCAAACAGACACCGGTGGAGGTAATTCTCAAGACGATGGTCGTGGACCTGACGCCGAATCTGGAAATCTACGCGATCAACGAGCACGCGGGGTACCTGCACTACAAACCGCGAGCCGTCGTGCTGGCCATGGGGTGCCGGGAGCGCACCCGTGCACAGATCCGCCTTCCCGGGACCAGAGCCGCCGGCATTTTTACCGCCGGTACTGTTCAGCGTCTGGTCAATATCGAAGGATACATGCCGGGACGAAAGGTCATTATTCTGGGAAGCGGCGATATCGGCATGATCATGGCGCGCCGACTCACCATCGAAGGCGCCGAGGTTCTGAGCGTACTCGAACTCATGCCCTACCTCACCGGGCTCCGCCGGAATTTCGTACAATGCCTTCAGGATTACGATATTCCCCTTCACCTTAGTACCACCGTCAAACGTATTATCGGGAACAGGCGCGTCGAAGGCATTGAGACGATTCAGGTCGACGCCGATCTCAATCACATTCCCGGGTCCGAGCAGACCATTGCGTGTGACACTCTGGTACTCTCGGTCGGGTTAATCCCCGAGAATGAGCTTTCGGAGAAGGCCGGTGTCATTCCCGACGATCGATCGAGGGGGCCACGCGTCGACTCGACGATGGCAACCTCTGTTCCCGGTCTCTTTGCCGCGGGAAACGTAACGGGGATCTACGATCTGGTGGATTACGTGAGCAAAGCCGGCGAAACGGCGGGCCGGAGTGCGGCGCGGTATGCCCGGCGCAATACGGCCGAGCCACCAGGCGCGCACGCACGCAGTACGGAGTCCGATACGGATCCATCGACCCGGCGTATCCGGATACGCGCCGGCGCGAACGTCGGAGTCGTAATTCCCCAGGAGATTGACCTTGACGCCGTCGACCAGAACCCCCTCCTTCTCATGGTGCGGCCAAACGCACTGATCGAACACCCGGTAAAAATCCGCATCCGGGCGGGAGACGACTATCCGGTCACAATGGCAGAACCATACGCGCGTCCCTCGGAGATGATGATCAAGGAATTGAAAACGCGCCACCTGCAGAGCCTTATTGATTCGGGCGCGCAGGAAATCACGGTGGAGTTGAGCTGATGGCAAACAATTACGCGACACGAACCGATATCTGTCTTCGCTGTCCGCGCGGGTGCGCGATTGAAACGATCCAGGGGCCCGAAGGCGAGATCCTCAAGATCAGCGGAAACCAGTGTAAGCTCGGCATCGAATACGTTACACAGGAGATCAGCGACCCCCGGCGTATTCTCCCGACCTCGGTCCGCGTAACAAACGGAACGCGCCCGCTGGTTCCCGTCTGGACGCCGGAACCGATTCCGAAGCGCCTGCTGATGGAACTCGCGGAAGCGTCGCGGGAAATTGTCGTGGAAGCGCCGGTACACGTCGGCGACGTCGTCCTGGATAACTGGAAAAACCTCGGAATTCGCCTTGTCGCCGACGGCGAAGTACCGCATAACTAAGTACAAATCGGTTGTACGCGAAGAGAAGATCGTGAGGAGGAGAACGTGAGTACGTACGTCATGTCTTTTGACGCGGGAACGACCAGCAACCGCGCCATTCTGTTTGATCACGCCGGGAATATCGCCGCGGTAGCGCAGCAGGAGTTCCCTCAGATCTATCCGAAACCCGGCTGGGTCGAACACGATCCGGTAGAAATCTGGTCTACCCAGAGCGGAGTGGCGCAACAGGTCTTGTCGCGAGCCGGGGCAAAAGCTTCCGACCTCGCGGCAATCGGTATCACGAACCAGCGTGAGACCGCCATCGTCTGGGACCGAAAGACCGGCGAGCCGGTAATGAACGCAATTGTCTGGCAGGACCGGCGTACCGCCTCCATCTGTGACCGTCTGACCGAGCGCGGCCTGGCCGATTACGTAAAAAAAACAACCGGCCTGGTGATCGATGCCTATTTTTCCGGAACCAAGATCAAGTGGATACTCGATAACGTACCCGGCGCGCGCAAACGCGCCGAAGCCGGCGATCTGCTCTTCGGCACCGTTGATTCATGGCTTATATGGAAGTTGACCGGCGGCGCCGTCCATGTCACCGACTACTCAAATGCATCCCGAACGCTTCTGTATAACATTCGTGACCTCCGGTGGGACGAGCGAATGCTCAAGGAGCTCGATATTCCTTCTTCGATGCTGCCCGAAGTACGCGCCTCCAGCGACGTCTACGGGTATACCGACCCGGCCATCTTCGGCGGGGTGAAGGTTCCGATTGCCGGTATTGCCGGTGACCAGCACGCGGCGCTCTTTGGACAGGCGTGTTTTGAGCACGGAATGGCAAAAAACACGTATGGGACCGGGTCATTTGTTCTCATGAATACCGGGACTACGATGATCGAATCGAAGACCGGATTGCTCACGACGATCGCCTGGGGTCTGGACGGCACGGTCGACTACGCGCTGGAAGGATCGATCTTCGTGACCGGAGCCGCGATTCAGTGGTTGCGCGATGAAGTCCATCTCATCCACTCGGCGGCGGACAGCGAGTATTTCGCCTCCAAGGTACCCGATACCGGCGGCGTGTATATGGTGCCCGCGTTCGTCGGCCTCGGAGCGCCCTACTGGGACATGTACGCGCGGGGAGCGATCCTCGGCATGACCCGCGGAACCGGAATCAACCATATTATCCGCGCGACTCTTGAATCACTGGCCTATCAGACGCGCGACGTGCTCCATTCGATGGAGACGGATTCGGGAATAGCGCTCAGCGAGCTCAAGGTCGACGGTGGCGCATGCGCCAATAATTTTCTGATGCAGTTTCAGGCCGACATCCTCGGAGTACCGGTCATCAGGCCAAAGATTATCGAAACGACGGCGCGGGGTTCGGCGTATCTGGCGGGTCTGGCCGTCGGCTTCTGGAAAAACAAGACCGACATCCTGGAAAATTACGAGATGGATCGTACGTTTACACCCGGAATGACGAAAGACACGCGCGAAACGCTGTACGCCGGATGGACGAAGGCGGTCCGCCGCGCTATGGATTGGGAAGAGCGCGAGTAGTTTTCGACAGCAGCACCTCGGCAACCTCGGCGAATCCCGCTCCCCCGGGAGCCGAGGTAATATACGCCGGCAGATGACGCATCGCCCCGATATACCGTCTGATCGATGCGACACCCACCGAAACGGGAAAATGCTCAAACAGCGGTTCGTCATTGGGCGAATCGCCGACAAAAACGACCGCTCCAGCTTGCTCTCCTGCAGGAATACCGAGTACCGCCGAGAGAAACCCGATGCTCATTTCGACCTTGCTGTACTCGCCGTACCACGCGTTAACGTGAATCGAGCTGACCTTCGCCTCCGCTCCCTCCTCCCGACAGATATCACGGATTGCATACGCGGTCTCAAGACCCAGATCGGGCTCCTCCTCGGCGAAGTCAATCGCAAGATCGAAGAGCCGGTACGGCTGGTCCGAGGAGACTCTGCTGCCGGGCACCTCTGCAAGAATTCGCCGCTTCAGGGAATCGAGTCGAGCCCGGGAATCGTATGCAACGTTGGGATGATAGTGAATTCGCTGTCTACCGCGTTCCAGAAACATCGCGAACGCGCCGTTTTCCCCAACGACGCCCGCAACCGGCCATTCGCGAACGATCAGGTCGCACCAGCCGGCAGGACGCCCGGTTACCGGTACAATCTTCACTCCGGCGTCGTGGAGCCGCCAAAGGGCCGTATACGCGCTTTGGCCAAGCCGACCACCATCGGTGAGCGTATCATCAATATCGGTCAAAATGACGCGCGGGACGGGCAGCGCGGAAAAGCGGTCAATCGGAACGGGGCGAATCCCCTCGTCTTGATAGTTCGTCACGGTCATTCAGACTACTCCACCGGCTCGGTACGGTACAACCGGAATTGCGCTCACCGTTGTAACCGAGCCCGAATCCCGGCCGCGACCCGGCGTATTTCGAACTTTCCATGCAATAGATTCCTTGCAAATCCTCACCGTTCGTGTGATACTTTTTTCAATTACCACACGGAGGATCGCAAGCCGATGATGATTTTAACCCTCAATTGCGGAAGCTCATCTGTAAAATATCAACTATACGACTGGTCCAAACGCGCAACGCTGGCAAGCGGAATTGTCGAACGCGTTACCCAGGACGGCTCCAGAATACTGCATAAAGTCCCCGGCAGCGATGAGCTGGAGGTGGAACACGCCTGCCCGAATCATACGGTCGCAATTCAGCTGATAATCGACACGCTCCAGGATCCTGAGCACGGAGCCATTCACGACTTATCCGAAGTGAAAGCGGTAGGTCATCGCGCGGTCCACGGTGGTGAATCATTCAAGCAATCGGTTGTCGTCACTACGGAAGTCCTGGATACCTTCAAACGGCTCCAGAGCCTGGCGCCCCTCCACAACCCTGCAAATATCATGGGTATCGAAGCGGCACAGACGGTATTACCGAATGCCACCCACTGTGCGATCATGGATACCGCCTGGCACCAGACGATGCCGAAGCACGCGTATCTGTACGCTGTTCCCTATGAGTGGTACCAGCAGCACAGCGTTCGCCGGTACGGTTTTCACGGAACGTCGTTTCTGTACACTGCGAAGCGTGCCGCCGTCCTGCTGGGAAAAGATCCGTTTCAGACCAACGTTATCATTGCCCATATCGGGAACGGGGCAAGTATGTGCGCCATTCAAAACGGCGTCTCGGTCGATACGACGATGGGACTTACTCCTCTTGAAGGACTCATCATGGGAACCAGAAGCGGCGATATGGACCCGGCAATTCCGTTCTATATCATGAATAAAACGGGCATGTCCGCCGATGAAACCGAACGGGTACTGAACAAAAAGAGCGGCGTTCTTGGTATCACCCAGAAGTACGTCGATCGCCGGGACATCGAGAATGCCGCAAAAGCCGGCGATGAACAGGCACAGCTTGCAATCGACATGGAAGCGTATCGCATACGGAAATACATCGGTGCGTATGCAGCCGTCCTCGGGCGCGTCGATGCCGTCGTCTTCACCGCCGGCGTCGGAGAACGCGGACCGCTGATCCGGCAGAAAGCGGTCGAAGGGCTGGGGATTATGGGAATACAGATCGACGAACGGAAGAATGCGCTCTCGATAACCAAAAACGCGGAAACCGACATCGCGACCGACGACTCGCCGTCCAGGATTTTTGTCATCCCCACCGATGAGGAGCTGGTAATGATCGAAGATACGTACGCACTGGTTTCGGGAACCTATGATGTGCACACGCGATTTACCTACTCGTTCCAGAATCCGGACTACATCAACTACGAACGAAGCGCGTGCGTAGACGCCGATTTTACCAAGTTCAACGGCCTGGATAAGATCGTTGTTTCTGCAAAAACGCCATAGAGCGCCGCCGATGATTCTCGCGATCGATATCGGGAATTCGAATATTGCATTCGGTATCTCTCGCGATTCTGTCTGGCTGGACCATTGGCGGCTTCGCACCGACGCCGAAAAGACGGCCGATGAATACCTGGTACTGTTTCAAAGCCTGATAACCGCGTCCGGGCACACCATCGACGCGGTGGAACGCGTCGTGATCAGTTCGGTAGTGCCCGCGTTGACAACCGCGATCGTACAGGTTACCGAAAAACTCTTCGGTCAGACGCCGCTTCTGGTGTCGCATTCACTTGCCACCGGCCTCAATCCGGAGAAGGCGGTCCCGGGAGAACTCGGATACGATCTTCTCGCGAACGCCGTCGCCGCATACGACCGGATAGACGGCCCATCAATCGTCGTCGATTTTGGTACGGCGCTGTCATTTACCGCAGTGTCCGGTTCGGGCGAGATTCTTGGGGTTGCGATTGCGCCCGGGTTACGGAGCGCACTGGGAGCTCTTGCAGGAAATACGGCACAACTTCCAACGGTTGACCTCGTTCCGCCGCCCCATGCGCTCGGGCGGACGTCGGTACACGCGATTCAGTCGGGAGTCGTCTACGGGTACGTCGGTCTGGTAAAAGAAGTCGTAGCCCGTATGGCCGCCGAGATGGAGGGAAAACCGTTTGTCGTTGCAACCGGAGGACTGGCGACCACCCTTGTTTCTCTTACTGACGTAATCGATGAATACCGCCCCTGGCACACGCTGGAGGGGCTCCTCGTTCTGGCGCGGCTGAATCCGCTGCGGAGCTGAAGTCGACCGCAAGAGCCTCCCGTTCTCACGGCATCGGTCGATCACCATTTCCCGGTCACCATTTCCAATAAAAAAAGGGTTGTCCCGCTGGACAACCCCGTTTTCCCTCTCTTCGCGAATTCGCGCTTTTACGCGGTTCCCTTCGCAGAACGTGCTTCCTGTTTCCGGACGTTCGCCAGCATTGCTTTACCTGCTTTGGAAAGCATCACCTTTTTTCCGTCAATTTCCTGTTCGAAGAGAAGTTTCACCCCGGTGCGGCCTGTAACGGGACATTTACCGCGTACCGATCCAATTTCATCTTTCATGGGGCGTCCCCTGTGTGCTTTCGACATAGCTTCTCCTATTGAGCCGCGAGTATACCAAAGTTACTCGGGCCTTTCAAGCAGGAACTCGACACGGCGATTCTTCCAGAGATTCACCAGATCTGAATGGGGAACTACCGGATAGAGCCCTCCATATCCGATCGGCGTCATATGGTCCCGGTCTACTCCGAGAATAATCAGCGCCTGCATCACCTCTTCCGCGCGCCGTCTTGACAGCGGCAGCAATTCGAGTCGCTGCTCCCGCTCCATGGAGGCTGCGGATTCCAGAAACACGTGTGCCGCGTGGCCTTCAACGATAATATCGTGATCGGGGTAGCGATTGAGAATCTCGGCAAGCCGTCTCAATGTCACCAGATTCTGCTGCAACTGTTCCACCGTTCCGAGGAACAGATCGGGAGTGTTCGCGGCAAATTGAATGCTGGCAATGCGAATCCGCAGACGGTCTCCGTCCCTCATGACCAGTATATCCACCGGAGCAACAGTTTCACCCGCACCTGAATTCGCTTTGTCGTCGGTGAGGGTAGCCCGAACCAGATAGTCGGCCGCAGACTGTACCAGCTCGCCTCCGCTTCCCGTTCCGTCCCAGCGGATTGTCGCCGGCGGGACGCCGTTACCGGAAAACCGACGGAACAGCGAGCCGCGGGGATCGAATATTTCCAGATTCCAGCGCGTTATCGTGTTCTCCGCTTCGTAGCGTATCCGGATATTCGCCGTCTCATCGGTGCCGTCGCCGTCAGGCGAGAATGGTTGCGGGTCAACCGACACCGCGACCGTCGGGGGCTGCACCGAAACGGGAATCGAAACGGTGTCCAGGACAATATCCATGTCCTCGCTCGCACTGTTTCCGGCAAGGTCGGTCCCTGAAAGCACGTATCGGAACTCGCCGTCGGGGACAGGCGTTCCATCCGCAGCGGTACCATCCCAGACAAACGGATCTACCGCGCTATCGTAGCGCTGTTCACGAACGACCGTACCGTCGGACCGGAATATCTGCGCGAGCCATTGGTCACCGGGAACAACCGACTGGTCTATCGTGATCGTATCGCGTTCGCCGTCTCCATCGGGAGAAAACCGTCGATACTCGGCCTGAAACCGCTCTATTCGCGGTCGTGTACCGTCAACAATAATCGGACCGGCGTTGGCCGCTTCGGCTACGTGCCCGTTCCGGTAAATCACCTTCAGACGTACCGAATACTCTCCGTCGGGGACTACGGTATTGCCGTTCGACAGCCCCGTCCATTCAAAGCGGTCAAACGGTTGCCGCTTGTACTCGCTTCGTACCATACGTCCACGGGAATCAACCACTTCCATCAGAAACTCGGCGATCCCGTCGGATTGTGAATACTGCGGCCGGACGGTGATCGAGGCGGTATCCGTCGCAGCTCGCGGAGCAAGGTATGTACCGTCAATCTCTACCGCTACCGCGGGCCGCCTTCCATCTTTGATCGCTCGAGCAGGACGGGTAACTCCGGTATTCCCGGCTGCGTCTCGCGCCCGAAGAACGAGTTCGTACACGCCGTCGGGAGCGCTGCCGCCGCCGAGGCTTTCCGGTAGCACTCCATTCCATGAGAGTTGCAGAACGTTCCCGTCCGGACGAACCGCCGGCACGACGGCGCCTTCCCGCAGAAAGAAGTCAAGCGTGTCCTCGACAATCAGATCTCCATCAAGACGAAGTGCAACGCTCCATGCGACGGAGCCGTCATACACAACTTCAAGATTCAACCGACTCCGGTTTTCTCCGCCAAAAACGGTCGCCTCCGACGGTGCCGTCTCCTGCGGGAAGGTCTGTACCGCTACCGAAGCGACCGGAGCGGCCGTATCGATTACAACCGGAAAGTCGGCCGACTCAACGGAGTTCCCGTTCTCGAATCGAGCCGCGAGCCGTGCGGAATACGCGCCGTCGGGTAGTACCGAACCGTCGTTTCTGGTACCGGCAAGGGTAAGTACGGCCGGGACGGCACCGTTCCCCCGCTGCGTATAGACCGTACCGCGAGCGTTGGAAAGAACCAGCTCCCAGCTGTCCAGCCCATCGGGCTCGCTTACCGCTGTCCGCAGTGCAAGGGAGTCACGGGAACCGTCGCCATTCGGACTGAACGCGGACACGCCGTCGGCCGTCGAAAGCGACAGCTGCGCAGCGGAAAGGCTCAGTTCCATAACTCCGGGGTTGGTTACCGTGGTGGAATTACCCGCGCGGTCGGTTCCCGTTATCACCAGGCGATAGGAACCTTCCGGTGCTGTTTGACCGGCCGCCGTTTTCCCGTCCCATACATATTGCCGGGGGAGCGTGATATCGCGGCTCCGGTTCGTTGGAGTATCGTTTGTATTGACCGTTTCCCTTACTACTCCGTCATTTTTATCTACGATCCGGAGCGTCCACTGCAATTCCTGACTTCCCGTCTGAAGAAGGGTTACCGTGTCACGAACGCCGTCTCCGTTCGGAGAGAAGAGCAGGTAATCCGGTTCAGGAAAATCGGTTACCTCCGGCGGAGTGTTGTCGACCGTCACATTGAACGGCGCACTCCGGGAAAACCGGCCGCCGTCGTCAATAACGGTGAGCTGATAGGTATATTCACCGTCCTCTACCAGTCCGCCGTCGGGTGCGCTTCCTCCGCGAAAGGTTCCATCCCACGCGAGCGTATCGGGAATGGTCACCCGGGGTTTGTCACCGCCGAAGACACTTCCGAAAAACCCGATCCGCTCGGCCTGCTTCTCGCTGACCGAAAAAACAAGGGCTCCTTCGCCGTCGTACACCGAGAGGTTATACTCGACAATTACCATATCGGCGGCCGGTGCCACCACGCTGGAAAACGGCAACTGTAATTCGTCCTGGACGCCGTCTCCGTTCGCGGGAGAAATATAGACACGCGGTTGCGCGGGGATATTCAGGGCAGGAGCATCGCCTTCCGGTTGTCCGCCGGCAAAAACCGCGCCCGATACAGCCAAAAATACGAGTATGGTGGCAAGAACCACCGGGTTACTGATTGTTTTTCGTCTTT
>JGI10211J34971_10002340_pt1 | contig 15486 bp, 33 predicted proteins | sample Etolagsediment_FD_34971 | JGI IMG/M metagenome (IMG submission 34971) | reverse complement strand
CCTACCACCGACGCCGATTTTGCCATTTGTTCTTTCGCTTCTTTTTCTTCCCCTTCTTTTTTTTTTTGTTCTTAGGAGGTTTCGCATGAAGGGGTTTTACAGGTTCTTTCTTTTCAACATCATCAGGATGAATTAATCTAATAGTTCTCCTGGGCATCATTTCCAAAGATTGTTCCATATTTATTCCTTCCTAAAATGTAAAAACGGGCGATACAGTCTCCAACCCATACCCACCGTTGATTGCGGTTGCTAACAGTACCAACCTGCTCACACTCTGCTGTTAGTCAGCGTGTAGAGAACCAACGTCGTAGCATGTTAGCCCGCGCATTGCAATGCGCAAACTCCAAACCCGAATTCTCAATTCAAAATCCTCATAAACTCTTTTCCACGAAACTTTTCCCGCACAACCTTACATGGCGTTTTGAGATATTTTAGAGCCAAATGGCTTGTTTCTTTGGTTGTCTCTTCTAACCAAAATTGTTCAAGCTCATTAGGATCAACAATGCAATTTAATTGTTCTCGCTTCTCAATACACTCCAATAATTGAACAGCCTGCATGCTGCCTTCTATTTCTAATGCTTCCACTAAACGCACTAAACATCCCATTACCGCATCATGTGCTATTTGGTATTCATCATCTGTCAACACATCCAGGTCTTCTGGAACATCCAGAACCAACAAATATCCAAGCAAATCTTCATTGATTGTGTTGATCTTCTTCTCCTACCCAAGATAGTCCAGGGCCACCGTGAAGCACATTATAAAGATTATCCACTAGCTGATCGAATGAACCATCCTCTTTGCCAGGAATACCAACGTGAGTGTGTGACCCATCAACATTCACTGTGAGTGTATTATTTCCCCAATCTTCCTCAAACGACACTGTTGAACCTGCATTACAACGATCCCTAATCGCCCGAAGAATTGCGTCGGCTTTTGATTCTCTATCAAGCATTCCAAACACCTAACAAGGAGAACACCAGACATTGAAAATGGACATCATAACAAGACGAATCTCTTCCACCAAACACCCACAAGCAAACCCTACTGCAAATGCGGTTAGAATCAAAAGCCAAGCACCTGTGCTTAACGTAATTTGAACCCTGCAAGGTCCACTATCTTTCATTTTTTTCCCACGAAATAAGCATAAAGTCTATTTGGATCAAATCTGCGGTGGTTGATTCTAGGCAAACTAGAATTGAACTTGCTTAGAGCGTGAAAACAAATCTCAGAGCAATACCATTTATCCTTATCATCTAATCGCCGTATGGAAAAGATAAATCCAAGAATTCCTAACCAATCATATTTGCGACCATCCTGAGTCTTGCACCACTCTCTAAGTTCGTTTTCATCCCTTACTTCAACTTCAATAAAGTCCCAACGCTCGGGCACAAACTCAATCGCTTTAAATCTTGTGCCACCATCGCGGGGTGAAGCTGAAAATGCTTCTCCGTCTGAGAAAACCAACTCACAATGACTATACGGCCCCCAGGTCCACCAAGATATTATTTTATCCCACCAATTGCCGTATTTTGCTTTGTAGAATGCCAACCGCATTAGCAACACCAACTTAGGAAAAAAAGCCTTGGGGGGAGTGCGCACTCCCCCCAAGGGTGGGAAATTGCTGCCCTAGATTGTCCTCACAAGCAACTTCGTAGCGCCCGCCTGCTATGGGGTGCTCCATCGCTGCAAATCAACCAACCTAGTTTCAACAAAGACCCTTCACCTTTATCATTATACCATAAGAAAAACCAATGTAAACTCAATATCCAGCCACTCTCACAGCATTCTTATCAATGTGAGATTCTATGTATGCTAAGCTCTCATGTGTGAACTCTACTGTTCTAGGACGATATCGCTGTTTAATTTGTTTCACACCAGGACCAACCACAGTTCTAATAGCCTTCAATCTCTGCTTCTGCTGACGACGAGAAAGAGAAAACTTCTTTTCTAAAGCAGACAAACATTTTATTGGATGAGAAGTTATATCTTCATGTTTGACTTGAAAAACATGCTTCTTTTTCGCCATTGAAAACCAATGTTTTATGAGTTGATTGTGTACATCAATTATATTTCGGTGATCGTAACGGTAGTGCCAAGCATCCCCTTGTAAAAATTCTTCCTGGGATCGTGGAATGTTCCATTTGGTTTCATTCTCAAATTTATAGAGAGACCACAACCACGGAATCGGAGATTTCGTACAAATAACAAATCTTAAATCATCTGTATCTACTCTTTTGCCATCTTCATCCCATGTATGCAATGATGTGCCTTGACATATATTTAAATCTCCATTTAGATTAGCATATCTCCAATGAACAGTATTCTCACCATGTTTCCAACACGGGAAATTTGTCAAAACCCTATTGTTGAAATTAGTGTTAAGTAATGCTTCTGTGATATTGGTACAACTCCTGGGGAGTCCAAAGATTTTTATTACTACCATCTATATATTTAGGAGATTTAGATGGAAAGATATGCCTTTTTCGGACACCATAAGTGTGCTTCATTGTATGTACGAGAGGTAATAATCCGATTATCCAAATGTCAAGGGCTGAATTACTGGGCTGGGTCGCTCACAAACCGCCTCCCATATGACTTTCACAATGACGAAAAGTGGAAAAAACGATGGATCAAGGTGAAAGAAAAGATTAAAACCTTTGATTTTAATTTCTTAATACATATAAACGCCACAAATACAATATCCAAACTTATTAACCATCGTTATAAAGGATTTCATATTGTTCGCAATCCCCGCGACATATTGGTATCCGCCTATTTTTCACACCTTTATTCACACCCTGTAGCGACTCCTTGGATGGAAATACAACGGGCAGAGCTTAAAAAAAGGAATCAAGAAGATGGAATGTTATATGAATTAGATACATTCACAGGCATACATCTTAATAAAATGCAAAATTGGGATTACCAACAACCAAATATCTATGAAACTAAATTTGAGACACTAACAACAGATCAAACAGAGTGGAACAAGATATTGAAATTTATTGAAATGCCTTATGATCCTCAATATCTCCAAGAAATCTTAGATGAATTATCATTTAAAAACAAAACCAACCGAGAGAAAGGTGAAGAGGACAAATCCCACCACCTAAGAAAAGGCATTCAAGGCGATTGGAAGAATCATTTTACACCTAAAATAGAAAAAGCCTTCAGCAAATATGGCGACCTGCTGGTAAAATTAGGATATAAAGAATGAAAGTAAATCTAGGTTGTGGTAGTAATATCAGAGATGGATTTCTAAATATAGACCTTACAAAAAGAGAGAATAAGAATCATTTGCAGTACGATTTATCTAAAGGATTGCCGCCTCAAGTCAAAAATGCAACCCTAATTTATTCATCTCATTTTTTTGAACATTTAACTAACGAACAGGCTGTGAATTTATTATCAGGGTGTTATAAAGCCTTGGCCCCTAAAGGATTGTTTAGAATGGTTTTACCCAACTTTAGTGAGTGTTTCAAAAATTACATAGACAACAATAAAGATTTCTGGAATGGCGTAAAGCATGTTCCTGCTAATGGGTTGATAATTGAATATTTGGAGTTCTCAACGTACCAAAATGGACAACATAAGTCCCTATGGGATTTTGAAAAGTGTGAGGTTTATTTAAAACAGGCAGGATTTACCCAAGTAGAGAAATCCCAATTCAACCCAAAAATAGATTTAAAAGCTCGGAAACGATATAGCTTCTATGTCAATGCTCGTCGGCATCCGGTGGCGGCTGGTAACAGAAACCCGAACCTTCTACCGCCTTTTTATCCTCTTTCCAACTGCCATCTGCCATAAAATCATGTGCCCAATTTTGGGTATAATCACAATCTGGACACGTCCACCCTTCTTCTGTAGCAATTAAATCTGCGCGACACTCTTCACTGCCACAAGTGAAAGGGTGAAATATCCCAGCGTTTTGCCAACCGTTAAGCGATTCTACTTGCTCGGGCGTGAATGGTGCTTCAACTTTCATGGTCTGTATCCCAAAACTAGAAGAATGATTGTCAAAACCCCCACTACTACATAAGTTTGCCACCATTTCAAAGGCTCAAAATACATTTTAGCGGCAACCACTAATTCTCTGTATAAATAATTAATCATCCCGCCCCCATTCCGCCTTCCATGCTTTCGCATTGTTCTCGGAAGGTTCTCACTGGCTTCTTCTTCTGTTCCTGTAAATCCCTCAGTTGATTACACGCATAACGAATTAATTCTTCCCTTGAGCAATCATAGTTGCCAAGGCGAAGTTGCGCATCAGCCCATTCACCTACGGTGTCCCCAAACTCGCTCAAAAGTCGTGTGTGTTCATCCATCAAGAAACCCCTCAATTCTCTTCTGTAGTCCCTCTAATACGTCCAATTGAAATTCAAGCCTAGACAATGCTTCGTCTTGTGCAGTGTCAGTTAATGCCAATCCAAGTTTCGCCTCTAATGCATGTAACCGCTCAACATCTTCCGGTGGTATGAAAAATCAAGCCGAATGGGCAGAAATCGAACGGTTGAAGCGAAAATCGGCTTCTGGTGAGGCAACCCAATCGCTTCTTTGGTAACACTACCATCACTGTGATTAACGGTTACATGTAGAGCGGGTGGCCTCTTCTCATATAAAATCTTCACGCATTCCTTAAGCTTTTCCGGGGGTTCAAACTCATCCGTTGTCATAACAGTGGTACACATTAAGCCTGCCTCGGGGTCAAGCGAAAATGAACACACGTTGGCAATTTTGTTTTCGCAATAATCCGCCTCATTAGGGGAGAAATTTGTTCGTCATAGATTTCTTCTTTGGTCATATTAAAACCTCCCAGGATAATAATTATAATCAATTCTTGGATATGACGGATAAGGGTTGCCATAGGGATATTGCAACAAACCCTCCATTCCGCGATATGCCCTTTGCAACTCCCGACTGCGGGAAGGGAATCTTTCAATTAAAGTGCGTGGGCGGCTTCGGGGTGCAAATTCTCCACCCTCAGTCCCAGGCATAACAGGCTCAAAAAGAGGCACATGCCTGTATCCATTCCCATTATGCGTCATTACCTTAGCATAACCACGGAATTTATATTCATATTGCCGTCTAGGGCTGGTTGATCCAGTCGTTTGGGCGCTCAGAGGAACCGCCACTAGTAGAAGCAGGCTCAGACTTAGTAGGCTTTTCATTTTCTAACCTCTCAACTTTCTTTTCTAATTTATCAACTTGTCTTTCTAGCCTGTCTGCTTTATCGCAAGTTGTGAATAAACAGATAGCCAAAACGACCATTACCAGGCAACCAGTGCCATCATCATCTTTAGCCATAGGTACAATTCCTATCCTGGTTCACCTGACTGTAACCGATGAATCATTTCCCAAAGAGGTTTGAAATCTCCTGACTTTACATATTCTATAGGTTTCTTACCACCTAACGCCGCGTTTTGCACTTCTAACCAACCATCAATGCAAACAGGGTCAACAATTTCACCTAGAGCAGCACGAAATCTTTCTAGTTCATTCATATCAAAAATCAAATGGAAAAACGAATATACCCAAAATCCACAACAGCAAGGCATAGAGCCCCAATACCCAACTCAACTTAATAATTGCAGCCACAGTTACCACCATAGCACAAACTAAAATAGGCAACTTTAACATCATTCTCCCCAAACATAAATGACGTTCTTAGAGGGATCTTTTCCCCGAGAAACCAACCAAGGAAAATAATGTTTAGTGTGTGGTAACTCTAATGCCTTCTTTTTTGAATGTGAGTTATCATTCCCTATATGAATATAGCAATCCACACTCTTAATGATTTCTACTTCATCAGCGCCATAAACACTCCCTTGCGTCCCCGTTTCACACTCTTCAGGAACAACAAGCTGTGTCAACCAAGAGGCAATCACCACCTTGGGCTTAAGCCCCTTCACAGCATCCACAGCGTCATATTGAAAGACTTCCTCGGGCGGAACGATTGGAGACTGCCCAAGAGCTACATAATACGCCTGAATCTCAGGTCGCGTCTGCATATAGGAATCTGTTTGAATCACACCCAAATGGTGACCCAAATCCCCATGACCCGCCCCGACTTCAATCGCCATGCGATCCCCAATCATCGCCTTCAACCACTCAATAAGCTCTACCGTGGGGAAACCATACCGACCACTCTTATTCGCCCAAATCATTAAGTCATTGCGATTAATCCCCTCATAAAAAGAGGCGGGGAGCATCTTCATAAACCCCCCTTTTTCTTTCAAGAGGACTTCATCAAGATAACTTACATCTGCATCCTGTAAAATGCTTACATCTTTTAGCCATTCCATGATCCACCCGGTCTTACTTCAACAAATTTAGCTGGCCCTCTAGGGAGTTTAATTTTCTCTTGTTTGTAGCGACCTATGTGCCAAAACCCACAAATGTCACACTTGTAAACGCTGTGTTGATAAGTGTATATTTCTTCTACCAATCCTACTTCTAACTTGTGTGCCGCCGCGCGTTTTGACTCATATCGTACAGGTCTGCCTTTTGTTCTTTCTTGGCATATTCTACAACAGCAGCTTTCGCCGCCTCCCTTTTTGTCATGTCAGGAGGGTCACCTGGGCCTTCACCACCGCAACACGAACATTCGCCTCTTTGGTGTCCTACAGACCCCAATATATTTCTCATTAAACATTCGCGGTGCCAGTATGAATCCGTAACTTCTCCCCCAGCCCAAGAATCCATCACAAATCCTACTTCCCCTTCTTTAATTGGTTCTTCACACCAATCACAATCTCCAGAAGGTGTAGGCACAATGTCAAGACAGTGGTGAGTTTTAACACCAAAAATCCGCATCGGCTTACCGGGAATGTCGTCGCTCATTGTAGCAACCCTTTTCCTACTTTGACTTGATACTGAGGAAACGCCTCTGTTATTGTCGTTTGGGCGGCTTCTCTTATCGTTTCATTTTCTTCATCTGTCAATTCCCGTGGAGTATTCACAATCATTTGAAGCAACTCACCACGAATGGACATTTTCTCATTAAAGCCGAATGCGGACATGCTATCATTAACAGTGTCCGTTATTTCCTTGACGGAAGGCAAAACACTTCCAACATCAAATTCAACTGGGAAATTATAAGTCATTGCCCTGTTCCGTACAATTCATCAATCAAAGTTCTTTCCCCAAAAATAGCTCTCGCAAAGGCCGCATCAACTGCATCCTTTGTGATTCGCAAATCATCTCCTACAATCTCATCAAGAGCCTCATCAAAAGCATTTTCCATTTTATGAAAAAGCAAATCTTTTCTTTCTAACGCATCATGATCCCACAATGGTCCTTCTGATCCATCATAAGGCACTTGGGGCGGGGCAGGGTGATGCTTAAAAACCATTAAAATTCCAACAAATAGAACGATTAGAGCACCCATAACAAATATTGCTAAAACGGTGTGAATCATCCCGCTTTCCTTTGCACTGCTACATCTTTACACTCTATCACTTCAACATCAAATTCTACAATATCCTTTACCTTACGGGGGAATGTAAATTCAATTGCTTTCCAGCCCTTTTCATCCATCTGGTCTGCATCCTCAGATGTTATTGCAATTACGCCGGTAGTCCATTCTTTAGGAAGATTTCTTCTAATGAAACCGGCAGCAAGACGTTCATTCGGAAACATTGGCAGAATTGTTTGTCCATTCATTCTCATTACGAGAACAGGAAGCCAGTTTTCAGACTGGCACTCTTTTAGCATGTCTTGATAGGACATATGCCCTTGTCCACACAAAATACAAAGCATTTTATAAATCCCTCTCCATATCTTCTTCACCTAAACCCTCTTGTTCCACAAATTCCTCAATCGCATCTTCATCTTCCTTTAACATTTTGTTCATTTCTTCAACGGGCACTCCCAAGCCTGCATACTTAGAAGGTTTTGCAGCATGCTCGTAATCATCATTGCAACGTCCAAAGATATTAATTGGAACATCCCTAATATAAACGGGGCGCTCCAATTCCTTCATAGCATCAAATAGGACTTGGTTAACGTGCTTGACTAAACTGCCATCTTCATTCTCACGCCAATTCTCTGGACGACGCCACCAACCTGGACATTCGCCAATTTCATTCTTGGCCTTGCCCATCATTTCTTCTCTTTCCTGTTCATCCCAAAACAGGGTACTTACTTTTTCCTGATTTTCCTCTGTGTCTTCCAACTCTTCAAATTCAGGATGCTGCTTCCACCAAAACTCTTCATATGCTTTCCACCATTCGCGTTCTGGTCTATGGATTTCTTCTTTTATTTCTTCAAGAGCAACATAACCTGCTGAAATTGCCAAGCCACTACCGCCCAAATGCAGCCACAGAAACACCCTTGGATCTTCAGTGGTTAGATAATATGCACACAAATCCTTATGATCGTCGCTGCCCCAAATAGGCGGGCCAAAACGCCTCCAAAGATAAGCCATAGCAGTTAAGGCACTGTTGCCTTCATCACAACGATCCCCCCACGCCTCTATTGCTAATTTGTGGCAATCAACAATATCATCGGCAGCGGCACCAGTTGTTCTACCACCAAATTCTTTAGGCTGTTTCATTTTTCTTCCTCCTTCATCATTTCCTTAATAAATGTGGCTAGAGCCTTAGCAAAGGGTTCGCCAAGTTTCTCTACCAATTCTTTCATTTTATCAACATCATTCATTCTGGCAGTTTCCCTTCATTAACTTCAGTAGCATCGACAACTTCCTTAGACTGACCTTCGGCTTCCCGTGCCGCCTCCATTAATGCTTCTGGCTCGGAGAGGCCCACGATATCTTTAAACTCTTTGCGTGCGACACCAGAAGTTGCATAATCCAAGAACTTCTGTTTAGCTTCCTGTGTATCCAGGTCAGCCAATTTAGCGGACACTCTTGCATCGGCTCTGGCTTTTTGTCGTACTTCTCGCATTTCCGCAAGTTGCTTGACATACCGATCTTCACTCAACCCAGTAATAGCGTCAGCTTTCTTTTGTTCTTGATTAGCAGCGATAACTTCAATTACTGCATCTTCTGCCTCTTCTTTTAATTCGGATAGTTCGGCATGCAATCTTTGAAGGGTGCGTTCATTCTGAGAAATTTGAGTCGCAAGAGATTCAATGTCTTCCTCTAAATCGGGAATTCGCTGTTGTTTTTCATCAAGTTTTGTGGAACAGCGATTAAAATGATCGAAGCAATAGGTGTATTCTTCATCTGCTTCAATTTCGGTGGCAGTTTTGCCTTGTGACTTTAATAGAGCAACTCGTTCCTTTGCCATATACGCCGAGCCTTGGCGATGTTTTTCAAGTTCAGTAACTTCTCGGGTCACTCGCTTCAGAATATCTATCTTCTGTTCTTGTCGGCGTACTTGATCGCCCAGAACATCTTTATATTGAATGATAGCTTTTTGCTGATCTTCAATAATTTCATCAAACGAGGCGCGCATAACATTGGGGTTGCGGAGCATTCGCTTTCGCACCCTATCAATAGCGCCGGTGAAACCCAGTGCAACCGCTCTTAAATATCTTCCAATAGCTCTAAACATAATATTCTCCTTTCGGGCTACCTATTCAATCTTATCCACCCGGCACAAGCAAGTTGATACATTTGATCTAAGGTTCGTGACGTACTTCCATCACGATAGGAAATACGCGGGCCACGAACACCACAATTAGCACATATAATTTGACTATGAGTTTCAGCATATGTCGTTTCGTGGTTCACCATATTACAGCCACAATGGCGACACGGGGTTCCTGTACGATGGCTCATTATTCTAACTCCACATGTCCATTCTCAATTTGTTCAATCCTTCCTTCAACTCGCCTCGCAAAGTCTAATCGCTTGTCTAATTCTTCTCTAATCCTGGCTAACTCACCACTCTTGCTAGCCTGCAACTCATGAACTTGCTCCACAGCATTTGCCAAACTCTCCGTACTCGCTTCAACTTCTTTAATGAGGCGGTCACGTTCAGCCATAAGCGGACTGCGACAATCCCCTGGCAGTTCCATAGCCTGTTGCCACTTCGTATAACTGAGGCGAAGGTTGCCAATGCTAGTTTTGAACAATTTTTCCGCTGTGTTGAGGAAATTATATTCTTTGACCTTTCCCGACTTCACACTATCAACGAATGCCTTGTAAAGTGCGCGAAGTCTCCCAAGGGCTCGTTCTGTTCGCGGGTCACCATCACAGACCAATTCATTCTCAAGAAAGTCCAAACTACGCTTCTGTTCCGCCTGTGTTTTATTGTGCCATTTTGTGAAAGTCTTTTGGGCAATATCCTCAAACTTCCATGTTAGACGAGACATTAAAACCCCGAGCCCAGCAAAAATGCTAAGCCCGCCAAGGACACGAAACCCACGTAAGCCAAAAAATGATTCCAACACCAATATAAAACCCAAACCAAATGGAATCACCACGGCTGGATGAAGGAAAATAGCTTTTAATACTTTCAATCTAAACTCTTTGTCATTCATTATAATCTCTCCCTATATTTCTATTCCACCAATCGTCAGATACTTCACGGAATTGGCGGCGGTGGGCATCACTAATTTCCCCAAGTGCTACGGTGACCGCCCCAGCATAGAACATATTCCTGGGATATTCTTCATATTCGAAAAGCGTAGCAAGAAAACACGCAATATACCAACGAGGTTTGCCTAATAGAAACTCACAAGCCTCTTTTAGATTATCCGATGCTATGCCGTGCGAGTAATTCGACCAAAACCCCTTGCAATAATCTTTTGCTTCAAATAATTTACCTCTAAAATCTTCATCTTCATGTGTTGCCAATTCAAAAGTCAATTTAGCAAGTTGGTGAAGCCCAATTACTTTCTCTTCCTGAACATTATAAACATCCACACAAAACATGGTGAAATTCGTAATGTCCGCTTCTTCCAAAGCTTTCACAAGTGGAGCAACATCACCCCTGCCGTCTGCCCACAAATCCAACCAAGGTTGGCAGTAAGGTCTATAATTGGGATTCATTGTGCTTGCCTTTGAAAAACAGGAGCAAGATCAAAACTCTCTACATCGCTAATCCCCAAATCATCTTCACTTCCCGCCTCTAAATTTACATTTGCAAAGAAGCGAAGTTTATTATCAGGGCCACGTTTAGCAGTTTGCAACACTTGATGGGGAACTGAAGTAACAGGCAAAAAGGCTCTACGGGTTTTATTCCATGAAGGAATTGTAATTTCAAAGTAATCACACCCCGAAACATTCACCAATCGTTCGCAACGAATGAATGTTCTACTCCGTTTTAACTTCACTTTTTTATGACCCTTTCTACACAAAACCGCCCGGTTGGCAAACCAACCGGGCGGTATGCGCCTATGCCAAGGCGAAAATTCGCTATCCTCCATAGACAGCGAAGGCGATGGTCGTCGTTGTTATTGAGGGTTCTTTTCAGACCCATAAATAACTCGGGCTTCCGCAATTGTGACATTCCGCTTTCGGACGATTTGCCTAATCCTCTTCCAATACTTTTTCATTTTTGTGGATCGGGAGCCCGCGTCTTGATAAATCTCTCTCGCCTCACCAAGAGTACGCGACTTCCCAATTGCTTCTACCGTTTTCCAATCCATAATTGTTGTTTTAAATGCCACCACGGTCACGCAGTCAATCGGGGCCGTGGTGGCGGCGAGGGCGACAAGCCCTTGTTTGGTAAAAGAGGTAGGGGGTTCTTGAACTAAAGCGTGCGCAAAAATCCAAGAACCCCCAAACCCCGTTCGGCCTTACTTATCTTGACCTTGACCTTGGGTTTCCGGTTGAGCAGCCGGGGCCGCAACAGCTTCCTCGGTTTTCTCACCCGGCTTTTTTACCCGAACACGAACTGCTTGACAAGCAGAGGCAGTCAAACTATGTCGTTCGTAGTAATCTTCCAGGTCAAACTTATGGTTCAGACCCATATGCCGTTGAGCAACCGTTTCAATTGCTTCTTTAACATCGGTGGGACGAACCCCCGTCTTCTTGCCCGACTCAATATCGCGCCGAAGTGCAAAAGAAGTTGCTTGATCGCAGATACCTTCGATCATTGATCCGGTAATAACGTCAGCAAAGGTGAACCAATTCTCTTCATTCGGATTGTTCTGATCCTTAATTTGGTAGATCTTCCTGTTAGCCGAGAAAACATCGGCAGTAGCACGGGCGATTAAATCAGCCCGTTTCATCCCCTTAACGGGAATGCCGCGAAGATGGATATCGAAGATTGCAGGAACCGCTTCAATATCGGGGCGCGGAATCATAATGTGACGATCCACACGACCTTCCCGAACAACAGCGGGATCAAGCATCTTCGGGCGGTTTGTGGCGAGAATAACCAGGCAGTTATTTTCAACCAAACCATCCATTTCCGACAGGAACATCGGGACGATAGTTTTATCTACGTCACTACTTCGTTGCGTACCACGTTCGGACAGAACGGCTTCCGCTTCATCAATGAAGATAACAGCGGGATAACCATGCTTTTGGAAGTGGCGACGGGCACGGTGGAACAACTCACGAATGTTCGCTTCGCTGTTTCCAACGTACATGTTAAGGATTTCAGGCCCCTTAACATAAATGAAGCCGGTTCCAAGTGCTTCCGCACCATGAATCTCCGCAAGGCTATGAGTAGTAGCCTTACCGATAAGGGTTTTACCACAGCCGGGAGGACCGTAGAACAAAACACCCTTCGGCGGTTTCTTGCTGTAGTGAGCGTAGATTTCGGGATGCTTCCAAGGAAGTTCAATTGCTTCCGCAATTGCATCCTTAGCAGTTTGCAATCCACCAACATCATCCCAAGAGACATTGCACTCTTGCGCCAAAGTGTGCTTTTTATCTTTCGCACGATCCAAGCACTTAATGACGATTTGCTGGCAAGAATCCAAAACTACCCGGTCGCCTTCTTCAAAAGGATCTTCCGGCTCAGGACCAGCATGGACAAGCTTTTTCTCGCCACCAATTTCAACTTCAATGGTGCCGTCTTCTTCATCCACGACATTTTCAACTTTGGCGATAATACCGGCAGAAGCAACTTCGCTACGGTCGATAATCTGCTTCGTTTGCAGATCAACCTTAACTTTGTCGCCCGGCTTGAATTCTTCACCAGGAACGCCGCCGACTTCATAGGGAGTATCCCCAACAGCAACAGTGGCAAAAGTACCATCGGACTTGCCCAACAGTTTAAATTGCGCAGGACCGCCTTCGCCAGTATCCGGCAAACCAACAAGGAAAACATCGCGGTGGTCGTCGTCAAATTGAACGATTACCGAACCCTCTTCTCTATTAAGAGGGGCGACAATCTTGCCGACACGTTGGAAGTACGGATGCTCTTTGTCGTAAATCCAACCAACATCATCCACTTGGAATGCTTCGGGATTTACTTCATTGCAAGCAACAATGATGCGACCATAAACTTTGGGCGCAGCTAATACTTGCTCCAATTTGCCTTCTAGAAGCGCAATGGTTTCCTTGGCTTCCTGAAGCGCCTCAATTAATGCGTCATTGGGTACATCTTCGGCGGGAGGAATACGATCCTCCATTTCCACGGCGGGGCCTTCAGGGAACATTCCCTCTTCACGACGAGGCTCGCGTTGCTGCATCGCTTCAGCCTGTTCCCGTAGAGCCGCTTCCAAGTCATTTGCACGCTTTTTAGCCATTTCCTACTCCCTTTTCATTAGATAAGTGACCCTATATCTCCATTATATCATAACGGAACACAACGTAAACTAACATTCCTCACAGTTGTCGCAATCGCCGTCGCAATTGGAGGGGCCGTGGGGCATGTGTCGTATCAGGTGCATAGCGATTTCATCGCCACCAGTAGCTAAATGACACAATACATCCCGACACAATAAACGACAATCATCCAAATTTAAAGCCAGATTTTCATTCTGACCATTAGCCAACGATTCAATTGATAATACTACAACATTCTTAGTATCATCAATATCAGGCATATCATTATCAGGAATGATTTCACTAAGAGATTCCGTTTCAACCGTTACATGCTCTTTTCCGTCAGCACCATCAACAACATGTCCCGATTCAACACTCACAAGCGAAACTGGCTTGCCCCGATATTTCATAACGCTACTCCTGATAGCCTGTCCAATTCCGTTCCGACCATCACAGCTAGGTCGGGGACACCCTCGTATTCCTTCATTCTAACATAATCTTCCCGATGGGAAAGTATAAATTCGATTGCCGCCTCTTTGTTTTCTTTGAAATGTTTTCTTACCGCTTGTTTGAAGGCGGTCAGGTCGGGCACTCGGACTTCTGTTCGTACATTTAGGGGGGTTACCCACCCATTGCCCTGGTCGTCCATGAAATTAATATCTTCAAAATCAGCGTACTTCCACTCTTTTGTTACAAATTCATCCCGCCGTAACCAATTTCGCCCACCAATGAAAGCCGCTACACACCTATGATGCCCATTTCTCACAAACATCCTGCCATCATCTTCAAAAATAGCAATTTCAATTAATGGGGCGGGTTCGCCAGCAAATGATTCAATTACAGGAGCAGTAAAATAGCCTCCCTCTCGCACCAAAGCCACCATCCCCGGAATTTGGTCAAGGTTACGCAATTCTTGCTGCGTAATGCCTATATTATGAAGGGGAAGAATGGAGTCAGGTATGACAATATTACTATTCATTATCTGTGGAATCTATGGGCTAGGTTATGTTCTTTCAGGCTTATATTGTTTTATATACCTATGCAGTGTTTGCCACGATGCCAAAGATGTATTGGAAAGTGTGGGCGTTAGCCTTTTGTATGCCCTAATTTGGCCTGCTTGGGTTTTCTCAAAACATTAACAACGCCAAAGCGTAGAGACACATTAAAGTAAATGGAACGCCCAACCCGAACACACACATAACCGCCATTCTCCGCGCCGTAATACCTACCATATGCATGATGGTATTATGGCGCGGATTTAACGGCTCAAATGATCGGGTTAAAAAGGCTTTAATTCCACCCATCTTTCTTTCGTCCACTCCGACGCTTTTCGGTTAGCGTCAATTTGTCCTTCATTGTGGTAATCCGCAACTTGAGAGCAATCCTGGCAAGTAAGGCCGATTTGTCGCAACCTAACTTCGCCATTGCGCGAGCCTTGTGGTTATCAACCGTGCTGGGGGCGAGTTTCAGAATCTTCGCCGCCTCAGTAACGGAGCAACCCAAGCTAACCAAACGCACCACTTCACACTCTCGTTTCGTCAAATTACTCATCTTCTTCATCTCCCGGTACAATTTGCGTTTCGTAAGGAATCTCGTCAAACGTTATCTCAATCTGCCTCTCAACAGCCCCATCTTTTTTAATATCCATCCAGCTTATGTCTTCATTTGGGTAAAGATTCTGACGTAAAAGCTGGCGACTACCCATCCTGCTATCGGAAATCGTGCAAACAATTAATTGCCCCTGGGGGGTGAATTGCGCCCATCTTTTAATTGTTGTTTTAATGGCGGCGGCTCCAGCCCGTTGAACCCGACTGCATGATCCGATGCGGTTCGTAAGTGACTTCATATCTCGG
>JGI10211J34971_10002338_pt1 | contig 15502 bp, 14 predicted proteins | sample Etolagsediment_FD_34971 | JGI IMG/M metagenome (IMG submission 34971) | reverse complement strand
GTCAAAGCGAAAGGAGGGGCATGGCCTTCTGCATATGCCTCAGGACGTATTGTAAAATGCAGACAGAAAAAAGGAGGTGGTAATGCAAAAACAAAAAAGGGGAAAAATTTGCGGTCCTCTATCAAAATGGTCAAAGCTTCGCAAAAAGGAAATCGTAAAAAAAAATAACACGAGTATAAGGTAAAACAAGTATATGCAAACGGTGTAAACAATAAAAAGACAAGCGAATCAACCACTGGTCTTGTGCATGATAAAATGCCTTCAAAAGGAAAGGATTCGTCTAAAAGAGTGGCAAAAGGAAAAAAATGGAAATCCACTGTTGTCATAAAAGGTAAAAAACACAGAGTAAGTCATGGTGCAAAGGGATACAAAATTTCCCCAGGAACAAAACGAGGAGATTCTTATTGTGCACGTTCGTATGGAATCAAGAAAAAATATGGGGATACGCCGCGAAACAAAGCATCCAGGGCTAAATGGAAGTGTAGAGGAAAAAAATCCATGAAATAAAACTTTATAAATCGTTACAATCATGATTATATACAAATCCCACTATAACGTTTATAAATAACATGAAAGAAGAAAGAGTCGTATCTAGAGGCAAGTAGATGAGCATAATACGACGTTTTATGCGAGGGGCGGGATAATAGTGTGCGCCGCGTAAGTAAAATAATTTAATGAACATAAGGAAAATGCTTTAAAATACAAGACTATCCAAGTTTTCTCGCAATGATTGCATTTCTTTGTCCTCAGCACCTGAAACATACGGTTCCATACGTATGTATTGCCCTTCTACCATACGTTTGATGGTATCCTCTTTTTCCAGAATGTCTCCCGGTTTCGACCTTATTATGTCAATTATTTGATTAATCATTTCTCTCATAGCGGACTTTAAAATTTCTATTGTCGGATAACTGGTCTTGAGTTCGGATATAAAATCCCCATGAGATTCCCGCGCGGTTTTCCACCTCGATTTTTGTTCATCGGGCCAAAATTTCGCCTTCTTATTGAATTCGGCCCCCTCAAACACAAACTCATAGAACGCTTCAATAAGATGTCTGACCTCCTCGTCTTTCGTTAAAGCTGTCAAATAACTCTGGATTTTTTCCACAAAACCCCTAAAGTCCTCAAACATGTTTGAAGGACTACGAGGTATTATTTTCGGATATGCCGTCGTATTCTTTCCTACCGAAGCCAAAGGATTTTCTTTTTCGAGTCCGTTGTCTTTTCTTAAAATTTCGATGACCCCTAATCGCAACGAATCTGCCCTTAGTTTCATCTCTGCATTCAAGTACGCGTAAAGCCACGCACTCCTTTCGCTCGCATGTTTTTGCCCAAGGTCCAACATGTTTCCAATGTTGTTGATAAATATGTCCATGGCCTGAGAAAAATATTCCAAAACTTCACCCACGTATGCAGGGTTTGCAAAATTTTGATTATGATTCCACTTGGTCACCATGTACGTTACTCCTTTGTAGGTAGCGCTATCGAATTTTCTAAAATCACCTACCATGGCGCTGCGCATAGGAAGCAAGATTTTCTTGACGTTGACCTTGCGTCTTCCCGTTTTGTTATGTATTTCCATATAATATTCGGAAAAAAGACTCGACAATCTCCAAATTCTTTTGGGATCATCATCCGAAAATGGAGGTGTTGGGAATTGAAATCCCATTTCGTCTAGGTGGCGTAAGATGTCCTCAGACCTAGATTCCTCAATCGCTGCTTCAACCAATCTCTCCATTTTTTTTACCTTTTCTTTAAAATATTTGGAGTTGTGATTTTTATATTTGCGTATCAATCAAAAATACTTACAAAAAAATGGATGTTTTTGCTAAACAACTCTTGAAAACGGAAAACGTTCCCTTTTGGATGAATATTAAGACTCTACATTGTTTGTACTTGGCATCCAAGTTCTCCAATTACGTAGTCTGCTACAATAAATGCTTTCACATGAACATGGACGGCGATATAGAACGGTTGATTGAAGAAACCAAAGACTTGCTGTTTGCCGGCCAATCTCCACATTCCCCGCCATTCTGGGTCCCTTCCTTTTGTGCCTTGTTTCCGCCTATCATTCACCAATGCCTGAGTGTGATAGAAACTGGACCTGAGAGTGCTTGGATGAAAGGCGAGGATGGGGAAACTGTAGACGAGGATCGGAGAAAAATGCTGCTTGCCCAAGAATGCGAACGCAACATCTCTCCTCTATTTTTGAAATTCTGCAAGCAATGCTGGTATGAACCCTTAGTATCCGATTGTAGGGAAGAAGAACTCTTGGAACGAGAGTTGGTCGATGTTTCCTCGCTTGAAAACATCGATGCCTTGGCTACCTCTTTGAAGAGCGAGGATTTTGAGGAAAAGGGGAAAAGAGCCAAGGTGGCGCGGAATAATTTCAGAAGAAGAATGGCCATTCTTCGCCTGGACGAGATTTCCGTATGGATGTTGCTATACTGGGTCATTCACATGAAAGACGAAGACTATGATCGGTTCATGAACTATATTTGTGGAGGCATTCCCATATTTACCGATAAACAAGTGCAAAAGATAGAGTCGTACCGAAAGGTAAACATCAAAGACACAAAACTGGAAGGAACAATGGACGCTTTGGTGCTTTCGTTCATGCTGGTGTTTTGTAAAGTGTAAAAAAAAAACAACTGTACACCCAATGGTTTCTCCTTGCTTTTTTTTCCAAATGACATACCTATATAATATGCTATTTGGGTTACTGGAGGACTCTTCTTGGATCTATTTCGTCCACACATACGTGGTTCCCCTTTATACATATTGGTACTACTTTGGACCTTTGCTGCTGGTATTGGTTCCTACACTTCGCCTGTCCTACGGGACGATAAAATATTTTGTCAAGGTACTCTTGTTAGTTTGCACCGAAGTGGCCGATTTTCTCGTAGAGACCACCACCAACACCGCTACAAAATCCATGAAAAGGCGGCACACGCGTACATTGCAAAGCGAGGTTAGCGATGGAGATTCAGACGACAACGAACCGGCGGACACTAGTGTATATAATGTGGTGTCGGCCGAAGATGTGATAGACAATGTACAGAGAATGGTGACCAAAGCCGCGCGATATTGTATACTCCTATTTCTTCTGTTGCTTCCTATTTGGTTTGCGGTATCCATTCCCTTTATATACTTCAACAACCACGCAGAATGCTATCAAGACTACTTGGGATACATGAACAATGTGAAAGAATGCGAGGAGAGAGGGTACACCGCACCAGATTTTCGTGATTTGTGCATTCGTTCCAAGAAGGAAGTTCAAAAGAGTGTGATATATTGCGCTCTGGAAGGATCAATGGACGACATGCAAAAGTTCTTTTTGAACACATTATGCTCGCCTTTGGTTATCGTTTACTTATGTATTATCATCGCGTTGGGTCTCGTACGATATGGATTGCGACTTGCAAAGCAAAGGGATGGGTCTTCGAAATGGTACCCCACACCCGTTAATACGGATCGTAACCGTATGATGAAGAACGTAACTTTGTATGAGGGAAAACCAAAAGAATGTCTATTAAAAATGGAATAGTTCACTTTGGTGTATGACAATTTTTTTTGACGCGTGTAGAACCACCCCTCGACAAGGAACTACTAGTCCCATATTTTTCAGTGAAAAATGGTTGCATTTGGTCACTTTTCCTTAGCATTTGGTCAAATCCCTGCATTCTGATTGGTCGAGAGAATTCTGGAGGGGTGCTCCCATTTTCCAAAAATCCGTAACAATTTTTTTCTCGACCCCTCTCCAAAAAAAATTTCTTCCCCTTTTTTGTGCCCTCCGAAAAAAAATTGTTACACCCTCGCATCACGGCATTCGGGTCAGCGAGCCCGCCTTTTCCCACCAAAATGGGCTATAACTATTACAAGAAAAAAAACTTTCACTCGATATTTTTACTCATCGCCTTGGGGTCTAACACAACAAGAACTCGACCATCTTCGTGCCTCAGAGAGAACATGAAGAGGTCCTTGGATAGTATCATACAAGATAGTGTACGACAAAATGAATCAAGAGCAAGACATGTAGACATGAAACGTAGAAGTAAGAAAGGTCGTGTGGTCAGAAAACCCCCCAAAGCCATTCATGCGAAAAGGAAGAGAGACCCGCCTTGTTTGACATCCTACGATCCCAATTTAAATACTCCAGACCGGTTTCAACCCGTCGTCCGAAATCGCGTATATTCTTCTGGGAGCAAGCGTCTGGTTGATCTTACTGCTGTAAATATCATGAAGGCGCATGGGATTGAACATATTGTGTTTATTTCGTCCAAGGACTTTCCTCTTCCTTCTTACTGGGAAGAAACGGGAATATCCTTCCAGAGATTCCCTGTGGAAGCAAGCACAAACCTACCGACCCCTTCTCAAGTAAAGGAAATTATGGCCCACATAGAGATGTTACTGGAAGAGAACCCGGACGATGCGGTGCTTTTGTGCAATTATAGCAATAGCGATAGTCAGTATGCAGTACATATCATTGCATCTCTGGTTGCCGAGAACCATATGAAGAAAAGTTGGAAGCGTCTTAAAGGAACTTTGGGAACCCCCACATCTCCCTCATCTCAAGCATATATGAGGGAAAAACAACGTTTATACAAAGAAAACTATGGACGAGCGATAGACCGAATGTTTCAAATGGCTTCGTACAACAGAGACGATATGGAAAAGCGAGAAATGTTTTCAGAACGTCTGGCAGACTGTTTTGATGCCATTTTCCCCACACAATCCAAGATCCATCAATTTTTCTCGTCTGGCGCACCAGTGGCAAAGTAAATGTAAAGTTTTGTTTTGTACATAAACGGGAGGAACAATCAAAGCGTTCACATTCCTCGCCTACCACTAATATATATGCGAGGAGTCTTCTTCGTCGTCGTCGTATCCATACCCCTCGTCCCAGGGGTCCGATAAATCATCTCCTCGGATCGCCCATGATCCGTATTTTTGTACGGAAGCACCTTTTTGGAGGGTTTCGGACGATTTGCCCCCTTTGTGCACGAATTCCTTTCTTGGGTTGCTCCTCCTTCGATTGGACGATATCTTGTACGTTGACAGTTCTAAACTGTTGACATATTTGGGGTACACCATAAATCCTTCTTCAGTATAGTTAATAGGATCTCTTCCTTTCAGCATGCTTTGAAGCATCCCAGCAATTTTTTCCAACCCAAATGCTCCCCAATGTTTGTTTACAATTTCTTGGATTCTTTCTTTCCAATCATCTCCCAGAAGCACATCGTAATCACTGTTTGCCATTCTTTTACCATCTTCAAACCAATAAACATTAATTAAATTTTCGTTTGTATCTGCTAAAGCCTCGGCCTCTTGAGATGTCGGCTTTCGGACAAGTCGCCCCATAGAATATTCAAGCATTAACCGTAAAGCTATAATTTTTGGTTGTTGTATACGGTCTATTTCGTATTCCTCGCTTTCTTCGTCAAGTTCAAAAGGATGATTAGCCATAAAAGTCTTTAAATCATCTCCACCGAGGTTTTTGAAATCAATATTCTTTTCTGATGCTGTCAACTCAGTGACTTGAACGTTCCGAGTCGTGGTAATTTTGGCGCCCGAGTCACCAGAGTCATCAGAGCCACCAGTAGGAGGCTTTATCGTATATAACGGCTTGGCACGCTCTCCTTTGAGGATCTTTTGCTTGGCGTCTTCATCAGTTTCACCTTCCCCAGTTTCGAATTTGATATACAAGGTTTCCGATATGTCTTTAAAATCCTCATCGGTGAATTCAGTTTTTCCCTCCTTTACCAATTTGTCCAAGGTGTTTGACATAAATCTTCGCACAGCGTGATCCTCTTCGTTTAGGCCCTCGTGTATAACCATAAAAGCGATAGCTTTGTCCAGGATACGGTACCGCATGTCATTTTTGCGTGCATCTTTAAGACGAGTGTCCCTATCTCTTACATATCCTTCCAAACGAGCTATTTGCTCCTTATGTTTCCCTTCTACCCCACCCGCTTCTAACTCTTGGATCCTCTCTGTCAACTTTTTGTTTTCTCTTTTCAGATCTATATTTTCTTGTGTCACATCAGAACTCTTATCAAGAATCTGGGTTTGGAATTCTCGTAATCTCCTAACTTCTGCAGTAAGTCTATCTACTTCTATCTTAAGTGATTCCGCAGTATCGTACCGTTCCTTCTTCACTTCGCTTCGTGGCACAGGGCGCGGTCCTTTGGTTTTATAGTTTGCCTTCGATTTCAGAAGATCAGTAATTCCTTGAAGTTCGTTCAGTTCCTTCACTATCATATCGACGCTTTGGTTCGATTTCAAATTTGACACATAATTTTTTGCAAGTTCGAGAGCTCTCGGTTTGGAATCGCCGCTGATAGGCGCCAATTCCATGAGTTTTTGAAACGCTCTTCCTGCATTAAATTCTGGGTAAAACTCACGCCTTTGCCATCGCTCATCAAACCGAATAGGTACGTAGATTTGCATTCCAAGTTTCTTTACAGACAGACTACTTTTTTTAGACGTTTCGGTGAGCACTTGATAGATTGAATCGTAAATGATTTTTGGATCGTTTTTAAATGATCCTCCTCCAATTGCCGTCAGAACAACTTTGTCACAATCCGATATAAATGCTCCATAAATAGCTCCTCTGTAAGCGGCTATCTGCAGAACTTTTTGTAACTGCTTAACTTGTGGTATTTCCCTTTCTTCCTTTTTAAAACCTTTTCCGTTTCTATAGTCCAGGTCTACCGTGGACGAAAGAATACAAGTCACCTTTTGTGAACCATCCAATTTAGGAATCTTAACACCACCCAATCGTTTTTTAAGGATATCTATTCCTAGATTAGCCCCGTATCCATAATGCACCGTCACGTTTTTGTGAATAGGTATTTTGACCAGACCCGGGTCGTTCGTGTAATATTTATACTTTTTCACCTTCCCTTTATCCATTCTAAAGTTTTCGTTTTCCCGTTTCACATATGGAAGTCGATTTTCCAGCTTTGTGTAACCTGCAGATTTTTCCTGTTGCGTAAGTGATCTTCTTTTTGACCAAGAGGTAAAGTGTTCCAAAGTGTACATTCTGTTGTTGAATGCCTGTCTAAACGTCCTTTCGTCGGCACTTTTATAGTGTTTATCACGCAGTTCTTGTTTCACCTTCTGAGGCAGCCCGTATTTTCTATAGAGCGCTCCACCAATTGTTGAAATAGACGCAAATTCTCCTTGAACTGCTCCTCTGTGCAGATGTTCTAGTTTTTGATCAAATAGATACTTTCCTCCTTCTGAATACCCAAACATTGTGGATGCAAATTGAAATGCGGCGAAGTTGAAATCGATATTTTCCATTAGTCCACGAACGTCCGTTTCGCGATCCGTTTCTTCATTTGTGCCATTGTAGAAAAGAAAGTATATTCGACTATCCCGTACTCTTCCCTTCCTTTCATTAAGTTTTTTTTCTGCCTTTGTTGTCACTTCGCTGAGCATATCGTATGAAAAATCATCCTCTTCAAAAACAGAGGGAAACTGGCTCTTTGCAGATTCAACATTTTTATCGTAACTCTCAGCAAAAGGGCCGTTACTAGAATTCCATCCAATTTTGGTTCTGAAATTATTTTCGGTTATTTGTTTGACGCTGGGATTGGGAAAGCCTAACGCTAACGCTGTGGAGACAGCATCCTTTTGTGGTATAAAGTCAATAGACGTAGGATCCATGTGTATTTGTAATAATGCAAACCATCACAATGCCTGCATTAAGTAAACAAACTAATAATTTTTTTCACAAACATAATCTCCATAAATTATGCGCACGTTAGTTAAGAGATTACAATCCCTTTTCCCCTTTTCCCCTTTTCCCCTTTCTACTTTGGAATGTGTCCTGCTTTTGCCAGACGGTCCATGTTCTCCGCATGATCCCCCTTGCCTATATCTTGTCCTTCGTAGTACCGCTCTCGAAGAAAAGGGTCCGCAAAAACCGTCGCATAACCATACATGCATCGTTCTCCTCGATTGTTGTATACACTCTTGCCTTCAAATAGACGGTTCCCCTTCGTCTTGATGGCAACCAACATGGTCTGTAATCCAGCAATACGAAGGGTTTGCTCAATATCTCGAAGACTCAGGCGAGTGTACAAGTTGAGTGTATCCCGAATCAACTCGGACGTTCGCTGTTCCAGAATGCGAGGTTCTCTGTGCTGTAAGAACTCCTTCTCCAAGTCCAGGATACCTGCATAGAAATAAACACGCTTGTACGTAGGACGACCAAAATCCTTAGTATCTTGCTCCACTTCGGCTTTGTCCAGTTCTTCTAATTCTCTCAAGCGAGGAATGCGTTCAATCGTCGTTTTTACGGTAGACGTACCGGCTTTTTGGTCATAAATGGTTTGACTGGCTGGAATATTGTACCAATCCCCATCAATGATGTTGTCAATAGTATGTTCGTCCATTGTCCACTCGCTCACTGTAAAAAGAAAGTACCGTGTTATGAAGGGTAAAAAAAATCACAGTAATACATTTCTTCTTGGAATATACTAATCTTTTTTTAGGGGGTATAGAGAGAGAAAGAGGTAAAATCAGTCGTCCTCGCTGTTGTATTACGGCAATTGCTCTCGCTAGATTTTCCGCATGCGCGTTAATTCTACAGACGGCATTATACTACATATTACTGGTTGTTCTTTTGAACCAAATAACCATCAATCTAGGATCAATGGTGAACTTGGTTGTATTCAAGCGGACTTGGATGCTGCCGCACTTGATATGTGCGACCGCTGCGGCATGCTGGGCCGTATTTCCTCATCAAACGATACACGATTACCTCCATGCAGAGATTTTATCCATTGTATGCATGGTTATATGCTATATAGAGACGTTACTGGGGATTCTGTTCACCATGGATGTAGGCCTATTGTTCTTTCAATGCATCCTGCGTATAGGCACTATGGATCAAGAGGACTGGGATATGTGTTATCATGAGAACGGGACATGGTCGCTGGGTTTCGCTTTCCTCGCCTTATATACGTTTACCTCGTTGACTTCAGAATACGCGTTGTTTTTCACCTTTACATCTGGATTGGTATCGTATATGGCAGACCAAGCCGAAGCGCTTTACTTTAAATTAAAAAACATGAGTAATTCATCTACCTCGCTTCTTGTCGTCAAAGGAAGTCACCACTTCTCCGTACCGCGTAACCATTTCGATCCTCTCTCCCCTCGCCTTAGCATCTTCCATTTGTTTACGTACATTATCGGTATACACTTGCTTGATCTCCCTTCGTGTAGCTTCCGCATCTGAACGCTGTATGGTATACATCACATACATGAGACTGCGTTGAAGCTGGGCCATCGTGGGTACGGTAATTAGCGCGGATCCTCCGTACAAGCGAGGGGTTGTATCTTCCATTGCCATAAATACATCTCGGTCCCGGCCCATCATTGATTCATAGTCCCCAATGATGTTTTTCGTTTGGTCCCACACCTCTCGTTCATAGTCTCCGTACATGGTACGCTCCAGCAGTTCCAGAGACTGGAACAATGCTATGTGGGTGGGATGCATTTCAGGCGAAGGGGGTGATACGCCCAAATTCTGAGCAAGGGTGACGGTGGTCGTCTCAAAGGGCTTGGATGGATCTAGATTGGGCACGGTTCTCAGGTCGCTCCACACATCGATTGTAATGTTTTCCTTCCTTTTAAAGTGCGTCATAGGAATCACCGTATAGCATTGGACTAGAATGAACATTTCCTGGATGGTAATCAACTTATACATGTGGTCCATCAACAGTATCCAGTAATCGTGCAGAAAGATTTCATTTCTGGAGGCCTCTTTGGCAAAACGCATCAACTGGATCATTTCCGAATCTCCTTCTTCAAACAAGCCACCTTCATCAATTTCCATGTGTCTCGCATACTCTAGTACCAAGTTGGCCACATTCTCGAAAAAGTTCCTCATCTCTTGAGCATACGAGGCGTCGTTTTGGTAGTAAGCCCATGCACGAACTTTTGCATCGTTCATTTCCATCCGATGGTTCAGTTTCCGCACGGTCTTTTTCTTGTAGTCTGGCAGCAATTGGTACGCTTTGATGTAATTCACAACCTTGGTGATAGACCATTCCTTCAGGTAGGCGTTCTCTGGGTCGTTGATGCGAGAAGAATTGTCTGTGATCCCAGTATCCTTATCTTCGTATAATCGTTTGGTACGGTCACTGGCTTTACCCATGGCGGGGAAGATGGTCGGAAGAATATGCGAAGCCAGTATATAGTAGAACGTAAGCACGTTCACACTACTCATGGTCATGGGCTTGGGGTTATGGTCAAACAGGCGAAGAAGCCACGGTGTCTTGACCACACAGGGCAAAGCGCACCCGTTCCTCAATAAGTCTCGGATGGATTGTTGAACCAAAGGCGTCAATCTCTCCAGGGTCTCTCCGCTCACCGTAAGCTTCTTGATGTTTTTGATCCCGTAGCACAAGTTGTACTGAACAGGGTCTATGCCATAAGGAATACGATCTCCTTTCGCTGCTGCAGTGGATGCCAGACGAGGAGCATAAATGCCCGTAGAACAAGGCCTGGCGTACATGCGAGAATGTTTTTGTCGCATAAACTCTGCATGGTGTTCTGGGTTCCTGGGGTCTGGTAAAATGTACTTGACACGAATGGTAGGTCCTCCTTCTTCCAGTTGTCCATCTACCACGTTGACTTCTTCATTTCGCTCGTCTTCGTCTGTCGCGGGAACAGCAATCCCGATTTCTCTCAGAGTGGTTTTGGCCCACATCTTTCGGTATTCCGTATACTCTTCCGGGGTCATACGTAGACCTGATCGGATCTTTTCCATCTGTTCAAATAGTGCTTCTCCTGTCTTACTTCCTAATCCAGCTACCATCACTTCCTCTCCGGTGTCGGGGTCCGTGTACGGTATCAAGTCTTGCTCTCGGGTAGACATGTCTTGAGCACTCACGGTAGGCACGATGTCCAGGATTTCCTCCATCTTCTCTTCATCACACTTCCTTCGCTTAGAGTCCTCTGTTACCCCTTCTTCCATTTCCACCATTTTTTCTTCTTCTTCCATCATAGGTTCTACAGGTTCTATAGGTTCTATAGGTTCTTCGTCCATTTTTACAAATTGTAAAAGGGGGTGTTTCTGTGCGGGTAAAGTAATGGTAAAAAATAAATGATAGAGACAAAAAGTAATTTTTTTCCCTCATCCCTTACAACGGTTGTAAATCTAATTTTCCAGGTAAATCTGATTTCTTTCGTTATGGAACGTCGCGTGATTGAAATTGGTTGGAAATAAAAAAAGTAACTTGGTGCAAGTTACCCTCGCATTTTACACGATTCTTCTTACCAAAAAAAAAACTTAATGGGCGTGGTCCTATGGATCTTCCTGACTGTATTCATTCTGGGCATGTGCTTTTGGATCATAACACCCATCGTTGTACACCAATACTCTACCTCAGGAAAAGAGACACTTATTTTATGGAAGTGGTGTAAGAGGAACGTAAAAGACATCTATAACCGCTACTTGGCACTGAAAATACCTCAAGCAATGCGGTCTCATTGGTCAGGGTAAATATCCTACTATGTGTATTTACGAAAAAGTGTATAGAGTAAAATTTTTTTTGGAGAGGGGTGAGAAAAAAATTGTTACGGATTTTTGGAAAATGGGAGCACCCCTCCAGAATTCTCTCGACCAATCAGAATGCAGGGATTTGACCAAATGCTAAGCAAAAGTGACCAAATGCAACCTTTTTTCAGTGAAAAATATGCGACTAGTAGTTCCTTGTCGGGGATGGTTCTACGACCTTATTACATTTTTGGTGTAATTTTTCCCTTTTCACCTTCCCTTGGATTCTTTCGCTGTCATTGGCGGGTTACTGTCGTAAACACCCCGCAGTATCCATGGTAGATCTCGGTCTACGTACGATGCCGGGTACAGACCATACGTCCAAAAAGAAGAAAGGAGTCCTAACGAGTGGCCGTGGTGCAACCCACTCTTCCTCGCTTGGTCTATTTCTTGTTGAAATTGCTTTCCGCCATCGCCCTGGAAAGGGTGGTCCCACATACTCTTCATGCCTCCAAGGAATCCGATGTACGCCGCGGCATAAATTATCGTAAGAAGAACCTGGCCCATTGTATAAAACATATAAAAAACAAAAGCTGTCCAAGATCCCATTATTCCATACAGTATAGATACCAGCGTAGAAAGTATACTGGCCAACCCCAATATCACGATACTCCATCCAGGCAAATCCCAGTAAAACCCTGGAATGGTCCATAATCCCAAAACAAACGCTTGTGTTGTCGTTAAGGCGAGGGAGACTGTCCTTAAATTGCTAGGACCCTCCCCTATAAATACATAATAGGCGCCGTATGCTCCAGCGAGGTAGAAAAACATCCATAGGATACCGTTGTAAAAATACTCTGGATTCATCAGGACCCACCTCGACACATGTCCTGCATTCCATTCGTTACGCTTTCTCGTCTGCCAACCGTAACGTAACACATTCAAACGCACTTTTTTGATTTTACGCCCGTCCTCGCTTGTTTCAATTTTCAGAGAAGTGGTTTCGTTCTGGGCCCATATGGGCCGGAATGTTCCGTAGAAAACAAAGAAAAAAACGGTTTGGTACGCGAGAAACGCAAGTATTTCCTCGTTAGACGACGCAAAAAAATCATCTAGTCCCGTCATCTCCGTACTTTATGTATACAGTAACGAAAAAAACAGGTAACACAAAGATACATCAAAATATGTTTTTTTATTCCGGTGTATTAGTCATAAATACTAAATCGTCCACAAAAACACTCCCAGTCGCCGGGTTCTTGAATTGGAATCCGTCCGTCTCTTTGACCGTGCACTTAACTAACATATCGGTAGGTTCGTGAACCATTTTTAGCACGTCGCCTACTTCGGGTAAAGTTAGCATCGTATTATTTTTCCTTGTGGAAATAGGAATGCGTACATAGAGCAATTGAGCACCGCGAGATACGGTGGAGAAATCATTTTGTGTCGCGACACCAGTTCTTGATTTGGTTGTTTCAATACGCCCAAGATCGCCTGTACCACTAACCCGGAACAAATCCGTAAAAGCGACCTTATTCTTGCCTGCGCGTTCATCGTAATAAATTACTGGCTCTATACCGTACGGATTTCCCGCAGCCACGAGGCCACGGTCTACATACTCTGCTCTGTCTATGCCATCAGCAACGCGATATTGCCTTCCATCAACGTCAGAAAAGTTTACGCCTTGTCCATATGACGCAAATTGACTATAGTTTGGAAATAATTTCATCGCATGGTATCGATTTGTCCGTTTTCCTCGCCTTGGGTCGCGGTCTTCGTAATGAATAGGGTCCCAACCAAGGGGATTTGTGGACATTGGACTTTTCTTCTTTTTGTGCGTATGTGGAAACAGTAGAAAATGGTAAAATAAACTCGCACACTCTCCATTTTTTTTTTTTGCTTTTCTATCAAATCAAGTGTACCCATGCAGCAAATTCCAGGAACGTGTTTCAAAAAAAAATGGTTTGTGTATATGTAACTGTTTAAACAAACACCATATTCAAGTAACTGTGCCAACCCATGGATACCTCGTTAAAAAAAAGGGAAGATATCAAAAGATTGACAGGAGGAGGGGGCTTTGGGAAATGGAAAACAATAATGAAGCCAAAGGAAAAGGGATGGGATCAAATGGATTCAAATGCCGGGTTTATCACAAGAACAGGCGATGGGCTCAGGCTTGCTAAAAACAATTTCCCCAAAAACGAGGGTGTCTACGAAGTTCGAGTTGTTCCTCCGGGGGGCAATCCAAAAACAGATTCAAAGGTGATTTATCTAGGAAAGGCTGGTGGAGACGATACTGATTCTTCACTACATCAGCGCATGGGACAGTATATGCTCAATGGATCGCATAAATCTGATCTGTACAACAGTTTGTTAAAGGCAGGCTGCACCATACAGGCCAGGACGATGAGCACCGGGTCCTATTCTACCAGAGGACGCGGTGAAGCCAAGCGAGCCAAGGACGTGGAAACACAGTTTCTCAGCCAGGCAGACTATGCTGCAAACAAAATGGAAAACGGAAAGTTACGTTTAGATGCCGTTAAAATCAAAGTAGGTGGCAAAGAAACAACCTTAGGGGATTTGGCCAAAAAGCACGGTTACAAGCCAAAGTCCAGCGCATCCGTTAAAACTAAAACCGAAGCAAGACCAGGCGCGCCTAAAGTTCGAGAGGGGACGCGAGGCGACAAATCCGTTACCACGAATACAGGGGGTTCGCCCAAGATGAGAAAGGATGGTAAACCGGATATGCGCTTCAAAGAAAACAAGGCAAGAGTTGCTGCCGCTTTATTGAAAAACCCAGACGCCAGAAGCGGGGCTTCAAATCCTACAAAGGCTTCAAATCCTACAAAGGCTTCAAAGGCTTCAACGTCCTCTGGGTCTTCAAGCACTGGGCCTTTGAGAAAGGACGGAAAACCGGACATGCGATACAAGGCGAACTACGAAAAGACACCGTCAGTCACAAGCACCTCATCGAGTAGCCGTGGGCCTTTGAAAGCCGACGGGACTCCAGATATGCGATACAAGGCCAATAGGGTATCCGAAGACGCATATAGTAGTGAACGGGAGATTTTTTATGGAGGATTTGGTGGATTTGGTGGATTAGGCGGATTTGGTGGGTACGGCGGAGGGTTCGGGGGCGGATACAGTACTCCAATGACAAAGAGTGGAAGACCAGATATGAGGTACAGCATCAACAAGAAACTTTACGGTTAGCTTCGACAAACTCTAATGCTTGTCGAGCAATTGTAACAGCAAAAAAATGATGTAATATATTACTAAGTTTTTTCATAGTATATATAAAAGTAAAAAAAACCTACAATGTATATGAGGCAAAACACGCTTTCCGGCTACGGTATATATAGAAAAGAGTTTGGGGGGAGGGTATTCCGTAAAACGAGACAACAATGGGATTGGGGCTTTTTTCCCATGTAATGACTGCGTTTCTTGGCAAACAAATTGTAACGGTTACAGCCACATGTTTTTTACACATTTGTATTGCAAACGCTCAATCGCCACCGTATATTCCGGACGAATGCGGAATGACCGAACTAAGCGACTGTGTAAACGATTGTTCTTGTGCATGGTGCTACAGCTCTGAGAAATGTATTCCTTGGTACAAGTTAAAGGGGGAATGCCAAAACAATACTGCAAAACCAAGAGATTGTTTAGAAAAGGAAAAAGAAAGCTCTCGTATTACGGTTGTTTTAACTACACTATTAATACTAGCGTCTTTTCTTGTGGCCATTGCTGCCATAACCGTGACTCATTGGAAATACATCGAGGTGCATAAGTATATTCATAGAATCAAACGTATATATGCATACGGATCTTTCTATCAGCAAGAAAAAGCAGGGTACGAACATTTGTTGCGTAGATAGGCAAAAAAAATTTTTTTTTTTTGAAAAACCAGGCAAAGCGAAAAATAATAAAATAATAAATTCCGTTTTGGACAAAGTTTGTGGAATTTTCATCGTTTAGCAACCTGGATTC